>ENA-OPCS01000003-OPCS01000003.1-human-gut-metagenome-genome-assembly--contig:-NODE-3-length-216478-cov-10.161083_pt1 | contig 216478 bp, 209 predicted proteins | sample MGYA00241256_ERZ501492 | MGnify/ENA primary metagenome ERZ501492 (study PRJEB25962, sample SAMEA2042512) | human gut metagenome | biome: human gut; feature: human-associated habitat; material: faeces... | reverse complement strand
GTGGATAGTGTTAGTTTCAGACCGTTGGAAAACGCCTGCACTTAATGAGCTGGGAGCCGCATTTTATGCGGCTAACCAGCGAATTTAGTACAGCTGCGTTTTCCACCGAGCGGGAGCGTGTCTGAAAATGACACTATCCCCCGCCCACAGCGTTCGTCTGCCACAACCTCCCGTATGTCACAACTCAATCCCCACCAGATCCTCCTTCTCCAGCATCGCCAGTATATTCTTATCAACATCCTTAAGCCCCACTATCCTCGTTGCCTGATTAGATATCGCTTTCTCAAGATAGTTTCTTACGTCTCTTGCATTGGCATAACCTTCCGGTTTGTTGGCTACACGCTCTGTGAAAAATCTTCTGGCTTCTTCAAGTGCATCTCTTGATAACATGTATTCCTGCTTCTTGCAGTTATTTATAAGTATCTCTACTTCTTCCTCGGCTGTGTAATCCTCAAAATTGATGAATTTATTGAATCTTGAACGCAGTCCCGGATTGGAATCTAAGAATTCCTCCATCAGTTCTGTATAACCTGCCACTATTACAACTAAATCATCTCTGTGGTCTTCCATTCCTTTTAATAATGTATCTACAGCTTCCTGTCCGAAGTCGCCCTGACCTTTTCCATTAGTAAGTGTATATGCTTCGTCTATGAACAGGACTCCTCCAAGTGCTGATTCTATTACCTCTGCAGTCTTCGTCGCTGTCTGACCTATGTAACCACACACAAGTCCTGAACGGTCTACTTCAACAAGATGTCCTTTTGAGATTACCCCTATTGCCTTATATATTCTGGCAAGCAGTCTTGCAACTGTCGTCTTGCCTGTTCCGGGATTTCCCATGAATACAAGGTGTTTGTTAACGCTTGTCTGCTTCATTCCCATCTGTTCGCGCATTTTCTGGACTTTGAGAAGATTAATAAGTGCATTGACATCCTCTTTAACTGCTGTAAGTCCTGTAAGTGAATTAAGCTCTGCTATAAGTTCATCGGCACTCTGCTCTTTTCCGCCTGCTTCTGCCTGTATTGCAGCACTTTTGTAGTCAGGTCTCAGCAGACCATAGGCTTTAAGGTTCTCATCTAACATTACACAGTATGATGATAAAACATTTATCTCAACCTCGGTACTTCCAGTATTCGCAGCCAGATATTCCTGCCCAAGCTTGCGGTAGGTTTCTGCCAGCGTACGTGCCTCTTTATTGTCGTATCTATCGTTCTTAATCTTGTGGCCGGCATTGGCTAATATGAAATACTTAAATGTCTCCGGCACTCTTGTGATATATCCTGCACCAAGCATGTTGCGGTTCTTGATATCAGACGCCATTGACGCACTCACATCGAATCCCAGTTTTTTCTTTATAAATGCTTTCTCTTCCTCACCATATCTTCCATCTGTCATTGATATGTATATAAGAAAATGTAACAGCTCTTTCTTAAGATTGTCGCGAAGCTTCACATTTCCAGCCAGTTTTACAACACCATTCTGTTCTATGTAATCGCACATTTCATAACATAAATTAATCGAATCCATCATATCTCCTCTCATATGAACTTTGTACACGCATATAACACAATCAGAAATATCACATTATACACTGTAAATGTAACAAAATATTTTCCTTTTCCATCTGGCACTTCATTGACATACTGCTTATATGATATAAGGCTAGCCATTGAAGCTATCAATGTGCCAAGACCGCCAATATTAACTCCAAGTGCAAGGCTTTTTATATTATGTGTAAATCCTGACAACAGAAGTGCCGCCGGGACATTGCTTATACACTGGCTTGTAATGATTCCAACGCCTATTTCCCTGCCATCAGCAATACCTGATAAGAATAATGCAACCGGCTCTATCCTTCCCATATTGCCTGTAAATATAAAGAATCCGACAAATGTTAACAACAACGCGTAGTCTGCTTTCAAAAGCACATTTCTTTCTATTATAAATGTGGTAACAAACACCAGTACTGTAAGTACATACCACGGAAATACTCTTGCAACAACAAGTAATGCTACAACAAAAAGAATTGTATATAACAACACATTTACAGGTGTAGCTTTCTGACCTGAATTATCGTCTGTATCCTTCATGCTCACATCAGCATTTTTATTCTTTAAAAACAGTATTGAAATAATCAGCAGGACTGCTGAAACAACTGTATATGGCAGAAGCCATATTATGAACTGACCTGCTCCCACCCCCGCAAGTCCGTATAGATACAGATTCTGCGGATTGCCAATCGGTGTAAGCATACTTCCAAGATTCGCGGCTATCGTCTGTAATACTACAACCGGTATCATAAGTTCCTGTCTGTCGCACTGCTTAAGCATCATTATCGCAAAAGGCACAAATGTTATCAGTGAAACATCGTTGGTAATCAGCATGCTGCTAAAGAAACACAATGCAACAAGTACGCTCACAAGCTGCCACATTTTCCGTGTTCTCACAAGAAGTGCATGTCCGATTTTTTCAAAGATGCCATTATTCATGTAACCATTTGTTATTATCATCAGACTCCACAATATTCCAAGTGAACGCCAGTCAATATAACCTGCATATCCTTTATCCGGTCTTACTAAAAATGCTGAAGCAGCCGCAAGCCCCCAGCTTACTGTCAGCACTATATCCTTTTTAAAATAATATATAATTCTTTTCATATCTGTCTGCTCTCTTATGTAATTATTATCTCATATTTATATTTTACAATATATTTTTTATTCTTTACAGTATTAGTTGTCAAATAAATTCTGTAAGTTTATAATAGAAAAAGTTTTGCATAGGAGAATCTATTAGATATGAAAAAATTATTAGACAAATGGATTAGTATTAGTCTCATTAAAAGAATTATTGGAGGACTGGCACTTGGTATTATTCTTGGTCTGCTCGTTCCAAAGGCTTCCGGCATTGCTCTTTTCGGAAGCGTTTTCGTTGGCGCACTTAAGGCTATCGCACCGCTTCTTGTTTTCGTGCTTGTCATAAGTTCTTTATGCCATTCAGGAAAAAGTCATGGTGGTGTTATTAAAACCGTAATTATTCTGTACATGTTCAGTACCATTCTTGCCTCTGTAATCGCAGTATTTACAAGCAAATTATTTCCGGTTACGCTCACTCTGACAGAAGGCATTGAAGAAATGTCATCACCGGGAAGTATTGGTGATGTATTTAACTCTTTATTAATGAATATTGTTGAGAATCCTATTACTTCTCTTACTAAAGCTAACTATGTAGGTATTCTTGCATGGGCTGTTGTTATCGGTATTGCATGTAGACATGCCAAGGAATCTACTAAAGATATGCTTGTAGATATATCTAATGGTCTTTCCAAGGTTGTTACCTGGATTATTAATTTTGCTCCATTTGGTATTATGGGACTTGTATTCGATACTGTGTCAAACAATGGTATGTCAGTATTTAAGGAATATGGAAAGCTTCTTATGCTTCTCGTTGGTACTATGCTGTTTATTTATTTTGTTACCAACCCGATTCTTGTTTTCTGGTGTACACACAAGAATCCCTACCCACTTATATTCAGATGTTTAAAAAAGAGCGCACTCACTGCATTTTTCACAAGAAGCTCCGCTGCCAATATTCCTATTAATATGAAGGAATGTGAGGATATGGGACTCGACAGGGATACTTACTCTGTAACTATTCCGCTCGGTGCAACTATTAACATGGATGGTGCTGCAATAACTATCACTGTTATGACACTTGCCGCAGCCAATACTTTAGGTATTACTGTTGATATTCCAAGCGCAATTCTTTTAAGTATTCTTGCAGCGCTTTCTGCCTGCGGTGCTTCTGGTGTTGCCGGTGGTTCACTCCTGCTTATACCTATGGCATGCTCATTATTCGGTATTCCTAATGATGTTGCTATGCAGGTTGTCGGAATTGGCTTCATCATCGGTGTTATTCAGGATTCTGTTGAAACTGCACTTAACTCATCATCTGACCTTTTACTTTCTGCTTCTGCTGAGTTCAGACAGTGGAGAAAAGAAGGCAGGGAGATTACATATTAACATCCAGCAACAAGGAGGCTTAACAATGAACATAATTGACTCACACATTCATATATGCCGCTGCATCAATGGATTTGGAAACAGCGGAGAAATGCAGGCTATAGGCGGAGGTTACGCAAGCTACGCTGATGGAACTATATTCCAGATGATACCAGAGTGTCTCGGTGAATATGATGTAACTCCGGAAGCGGTTCTTAAGGTTATGGATGAAGCTGGTGTTTCCAAGGCTGTTATGCTTCAGGGCAATTTCTTAGGACCGCAGAATCTCTACACTTATGAGGCTGCAAAGAAATATCCTGACCGTCTTGCTGCAGCAGCTACTTACGACCCATTCTGCAGAAATGTTGATTCTATAAGAAAGCATTTGTTTGAAGACCTCGGAATTAAGATTGTAAAATTCGAGGTAAGTACCGGAAGCGGTCTTATGAGTTATCATCCTACTATTCCCCTTGATGGTGATGTTATTGAGGAAATGCTGTCATATGCTGAAATGCATAATAATACTGTTGTGTTCGATATTGGACGCTACCCTGCCGAGTGCTGGCAGCCGGAATCCCTCGCCCGCGCAATTAAAAGACACCCTGACACGCAGTTTGTTGTGTGCCATCTGCTTGCCCCAAGAGGTCTTGTTCAGGAAAATGTCTGGCTTAAAGGAATGGAGGCACTCACGCTTGACAATGTTGTATTCGACCTTGCAAGCCTTCCTTCTAATCAGGGTAAAGACGCCAGATACCCTTATCCTGACGCAATCCATTATATTAAACGCGCCATCGAACTTGTCGGAAGCGACCGGCTTATGTGGGGAAGCGACCTGCCTATGAATCTGTGCAAGGACAGCTACAGACACCTTATTGATTACATTGTCTTAAGCAATGAAATATCAACACCTGACAAGGAAAATATCATGGCTGCTACTGCAGCTAAAGTATATTTCAAATAATCCACATATTTAATATATCCCTCAAAAGCACTGTTTACCTGCTTTTGAGGGATTTTTATATTCTCCTGTTGACATATTATGCATATCATGTTATATATACTACGACAGATGTACTACGGCTGTCGTAGTATCGCCTGTCGTAGTAATTATCATTTATTTAATATTTATTATCAGGTGAATCATCACCTTCAATTAATTCGAAGGGAGGAGTATGCATGGCTGGCATCAGCAGCGACATTATACGAGGCTACAACGATACAATTATCCTGTATCTTCTGCTTGATAAGCCATCTTATGGTTATGAGATTTCTAAGCAGATTAAGGCCATGACCAATGAGAAATATATTGTTAAAGAAACTACTCTTTACTCAGCATTTACACGAATGGAAAAGAACGGATATATCACTTCTTTCCCCGGAGTAGGCGAGAATGGCGGAAAAAAGCGCACCTATTATCAGATTACTGACGAAGGACGGCTGTATTATCAGTCAAAATGCAAAGAGTGGGCTCTTACTAAAGAAGTTATTGAAAAATTTATTGTGAAGGAGAATTAATGTATGGATACTATTAAAAGTTATCTTGAAACTATGTTTGCCAATCTCCCCGCAACTACTGAGGTTTTAAAGGCTAAAGACGAATTGTGGGGCATGATGGAGGACAAATATAATGAACTTATCAGTGAAGGTAAAAGCGAGAATGAGGCTGTAGGTACTGTTATCTCAGAATTCGGCAATCTTGACGAACTCGCAGAAACTCTCGGACTTAACAGACAGTCTTCTGCTCCTGTTGATAACAGACGCACTTTAACACAGGATGAAGCCAGAAGCTTTGTAAGTGCCGGCAGCCGACATGCATTTCTGACTGCATTAGGGGTTTTCTTATGTATTTTCTCAGTAGTTCCAGCGGCAGCCTGCAGTGCATTTCATAATAATTTTCTCCAGACAATGGGCACTGTTGCTCTGTTTATTATAGTTGCCTGCGGTGTTGGCATATTTATAATAACCAATTCTTTAATGAATAAATACGACTATATTAAGAAACACGAATGTATCATCGATTATGCCACTGTCGGATATGTGCAGGATAAGAAGGAACAACTTCGCAACATTTCTATTGTGTGCTGCACTCTGGGAATTATTATGTGTATCATAAGCTTTGTCCCTGCTGCCGTTTTTGACGCAATCCCAATACAGGGACTTGACGATATCGGCGGCGCAGCAATGATTTGTATAGTAAGTGTCGGCGTATTCCTTATTGTTTTCGGTTCAATGGCTGAGACTTCATGTAAGACTTTACTTGCCCTTAATGGTGACAATGTAGCCGGCAGCTATGTTAAGAAGGAGAATAAAGAAGTCAGATATATTAACAATACTGCAACAACTATTATGTCTGTTTTCTGGCCTACCGTTACATGTATATATCTGTCAATCAGTTTTATCACATTTGCATGGGCTTTAACATGGGTTATATGGCCTGTTGCGGCTGTAATACACGCTATATTTAAGAGTATACTTAAAGACGATTCCGGGGAGGTGTAATTATGAGTAAACGAATTTATCTGTCAATTATATATTTTATTACACTTATATGCATAATTATTGGCGTTCTTGGTAATGTATTTAACATTTCTCCTTTTACACGCATAACTATGGCATCCAGTGGCAAATATATTGAAAATTCTTCCACTTATGATAATGTGTCAGACATATCTGTTGATATGAATCTTGGCAGTGTTGAGATTAAGAAAGGCAGCAAGCTTGAAGTTATCTATACAGGTGCTGAAAAGTTTAAGCCTGCTGTATCTGTTTCTGGAACTTCATTAAATATTGAACAGCATGTAAAAGTACATCTTATGACTAATATCAAAAACTCAGACTGCACACTTACAATTACTATTCCTGACAATGTCAGTCTTAATTCCATTCAGGCTGACCTTAATATGGGTGATATGGATGTTAACAATATACATGCTTCTTCTGCTGATTTCTCTGTTGATATGGGTTCTCTTAAGATCGTTGATTCTGCCGTTAAGAATTTAACTGCTGATGTTAATATGGGTGATATTAAGATTACCAATTGCAACAGTGATGTCTTTAATCTCTCTGTTGATATGGGCTCACTGAAAATAAGCGGTATGGATATTGATAAATACAGTGCTAATCTCTCTGTAGACTTAGGCGACATCAAGGTTAATGATTCTACTTATTCTCACAGCTATACTAATAATGCCGGCAGCGGAAAGAGTATAAATGCTGATGTTAATCTTGGGGATATTAAGATTAACAGGTAATTAATCTGAAAACAGCAGTTACCACTTATGGTTGTGGTAGCTGCTGTTTTTTACTACTTATTCTGTTCTTCTAATAGTTTCTTTAATCTTGCTATCTCTGCGTCTTTTTCTTCTGATGATGACTTTAGTTCTTCATTCTGTGCCTTCAAAGTCTCCATCTCATCTTTCATCCTGTCAACCATCAACTCTGCCGTATTCCTATCCAATATCCTCAACGCCTCTGAAAACATACTGAGCACCTCCCCGGGTCTTTCCAAATACTCATTAATATCCTGGCGTACTGATTCCAGATCAGGAAATATCTCTATCAGTCTGTCTATCTCCTGCGGTGTCTCTGCTACGAATAATGACAAGAACTTTAATCTGTCTCTCTTCATCTTTTCTGAGACTAATTCATCATTATACTGACTACTGTCATAATCGTAATCCGTTATCTCGGTACACCCTTCTCTGATATCAGAATATCTGTATTTCCTGAACGTGTCAAGACTTACAAGCACAAAATCCTGCAAAAGCTCTATCTTGACTCCAGTATTAAATCGTGTCTTTCCAACATGAAAATATAATGCCTTATCCATGTCACTTATAAGACTTTTATTGCTGTCCTCAAACAAAATAATTGTATGAACCTTACGCATATCTTTATAAGACGGCTTTGAAGAACCATTCATTGAAGAATTATGCTTTCCTGCCTGATTCTTTCCAGTGATCATCTTATACTGACGCAGCACAAGGTCAGCTGAATAGCACGATATTCTCTCTGCCGGAAAATCATATGAAATCTTCTGAATCTCAATGTTGGCGATACTCCCATCGGCCATCATAACAACCATATCCATAATAATCATCACACCAAGAAACTGCGAATCCTCATTAGGAAACACTTCAAGAACTGTAACCTTCTGCCCCAACAGACAGCTTACCAGTTCTGAAAGCCTGTCTTCTCTCTCAACTGGATTAAATATCTTCTTAAAAAATGGATCATACAATAATGGAAGTGACCTCTTTCCCTTTAGAAAATCCTCATACCTTCCAATCCATTCTGCATTATTCTTAAGATATTCATATGCACTTAAGCATAATGAGTCCCCATTAATCTGATGCATGGCCGTGTCATAATAATTTTTCTTCTCTTTATCCTCCATAAAATATACGACACCGGTGTTTCTTTCTCCTCTGAATTAATAAACATGCATATTTATATACGCATAGTATCATAGATATATAGTGTTGTAAATATACTTGTCGTATTCTGTTGCTTTTGTGTCGTCATCTGTCATTTTTCTGTCGGATTTAGTTTTTGACACATAAGATGCATTCATTAAATTATTTCATTATTTCAACGCAGAAAAAGACTGAACGATTTGCTTTCGCCCAGCCTAATTTCTAATACTATTCATCTTCTAACTGTGATTTAATAATTAATCTTGAGAATATCTGCAAAACAAGGGAATATATAAGACCTATGTAGCACATAACATTTATGTTAAACATATCTTGCATTCCGTATTCTTCTAGTTTGCTTCTAATATACATTCCAATAATTATTGTTACTCCAAACATAACTATTCCACATATAGACATTCCCTTATCTACATCAACAATTGTGTCTATATGATAATCTGCTATTATATATTTTAACAATAATACATCTACAACTAACAGCACTATATATCCAATTATAAATGCAAGACAACATATAACAATTAAAAAATTTAATTCTATACCGTAGTCTGACATATCTCCCGATTTGAAAACCAATCTATACAAGAATTTTATTGCACTAATCTTCTGTGTTTTACTTACAAACCATCCGCCAGCCTCCAGCATATAGCCCATTCCGAAAAACTGTACTATTGCCAGAAATATAGCACTAAAAATGCTTATAATTCTTATTACTGTATTAGGATTTCCAAAGTTTCTTAACATATCCATCACAAAGTTAGTCTGCTGATAAACCTTCTTCTGAACGGAAGCGTTCTGCTCACCATTAATGCTCTTTCCACATTTGGTACAGAATTTTGCTTCACTATCAATAGGTGAACCACAATATTGACAATATTTTTTCTCTTCCATATTTTTCTCCTTTGCCTATTAATTTACTGCTGTACTCTCTGATAGGTTTCAATAGTACCATCATCATGCGTTAATATTAATTTATTCCCACTTATTTTATAACTACATACATCATCGCCCCTCTTTAATCTTCCATTTTCAGCTATCCATTTCTCCTCATATCCTGCACTGCTTATACCTGTTCCATCACTGAAAAGTTCAAATTTTTTACCGATATGATAATATGAGCTATTATAATCTGTTTGTACATCTACAAGCTCCCATCTTCCAACCAAATTTGCCTGATTTTGTGTTTTCTGCTGTACTCCCGATTTTTCTCCGCATGCTGCAAGACCACATAACATCATTACTGCCAATACTAAAGCAATCTTCTTTTTCATAAAAATTCTCCTTTGCGCTTTATTAACTGTATAAACACGTTCTGCCTATCAAGTTAATAAAATTATAGCATTATAGACCATATAATTCAAGTTGTTTTTAACCACATGCACATTTTGGTATAAAAAAAGATGCTGTAGTCTAAATCACTACAACATCTTTTTCAATTTGTTTTTTACTTATACAACACCACTTTACTATTTTTCTCTGTATTATAGTCATATATGTATATTTCTCCATTATATGCATACATTAATTTACCCTTATAGAAGTTATGAGTAATATTATTTGTAGTTAAATCCATGGTCTTCCCAACATATTTTTTATTATTAATGTCATACACCTCATAACCACCATTCGCCTGAAGTAATATTAAGTTATTCCCTATTTTTCCAAAATAACTCAATTGCTGTTCTTGTAATTCTATCACCCATTCTCCTTTGGTATTTATTAGTCCATAATAATTTTTGCCAGAAGGATTATTAACTGTTATTTTACATATTCCTGATTCATCAAATACATATGTTTTCATTTTATTTTCATACGTATCCATATATCTGTATGGATTAACAACATCATATTGAGATAAATCAATTACACATTCACCGTTAATATTATAAAATTTTTTATCATAACAATTATAATACAATCCCTGACTAAATGTACATTGTAGTTCAGGAACAATATTAGTATCCAGCAATTCATTACCATGTGTATCTACAATTCCACAACCACCATTTCCATTAAAAGAAAGATATCCATTAATATAATCTCCATGTGCATTAAATGTGTCTTTAAAGATTTCTTTAGTTTCTAAATTTATAAAATAACTATTTTTATACCAATTATGCAGATATGCCATTCCATCGCCTACATAACTTAAACTTGTATCAGTATTTTTTAAATATGATACATCAATTCCATTAGACTTCATATTATCGTCTTCTGTACTAAATACATATTTATCTTTTCCATCTTTTGTTTTAAATACAACTTGTCCTTCACTTGTCAGAGCGGTGTCATTAAAAACAAATGCTGCTATTAATGGTTCATCATTTATATTGTATATCTTAAAAAAACGATCTGACGATGAAATATATTTGGACGTTATCACATTTCCATCATAATCAGTAATAACATAATATCCCTTACTATGTGCTGTATCTACCATTTCTTTCATAGCTATTCCATCAAAAAAATCTGTGGGACAAAGTTCCTCATATGCGTATTCTTTTATTATTTTACCTGTCATATCAAATAAATACGCTTTTCCATCAACACCAGTATAGTAATAATCTTTATATCCGCTATACCTGACGGCTTTCACCTCTCCAACGCTGATAGTGTTATTTTCAGCACTTGAATTGGTACTTTTTAGTTCTGTAGAAATAGTCTCCCTACTTTCAGATGTCACTTCATTTCCTACGAACGATTTACCCCCACACCCTATGCTCAATACCAACATAGCCAAAATTATCTGCATACATATTATGCGTATTATCTTCCCTTTCATATGTTCTACCTCTCATAAGTATATTTTAACCACATAGATATAAAATAGCCCATATAGTTTATGTAATATTAGCATTTTCGACCATACAATTCAAGTATAATTATATTCTATAGGCAGGTGGATTATGGATTATTATATGATTGGGCAAAAAATCAGAAAATTTAGAAAAGGCTGTGGATTATCACAGGAACAACTGGCTGAAAAGGTTGGAATATCAACAACGCATCTCAGTCACATTGAAACTGGGAACACAAAGCTAAGCTTACCAGTATTTGTTGATATTGCAGAGGCTCTGTCTGTACAGACTGATGAATTACTTTATGACACACCAAGTATCAATTTATCTACCAAAACTGAAATTCTCAACGTCCTTGATTCTTGTTCTACTCAGGATTTTTATATTCTGAGAGATATTATCAACGCCTCCAAATGCGCTCTTGACAAGTACAAAAACTAACAAAAATCAACATAACACAATCAAAGAACCGGACCATAAGCAAATCCCATCATAGATTTGACTTATGCCCCGGTTCTTTGGCTTGTTTATAGTTTTATTAGATTTTAGCATATCAGTTATCTGATGTCTTTAATTCTGCGTCTTGATACAACTGCTGCACCTGCTGCCATGGCAAGTAATGCAGCTAATGAATATACTGCCATGTTGTCTGCATCGCCAGTCTTAACATCTGATACAGATGTATCTGCTGAACCTGAGTCTGATGTACCAGCACCATTTGTATCATCTGTTCTTTCTGAACCTGTACCTGCATCAACCTTTACTAATGCATTGATTGCTGCTGTAAGATGCTCTGTTGCCTCATCAACATCTGCCTGATATTCTGCAACTGCAAGTGCATCGACTGCTTCCTCATACTCAAGCTTCATAGCTGCCCAGGATTCGGCTGTGTAATCAGCTTCGTTAAGTGCATCTGCTGCTGCAATAGCTGCTGAAAGCTTTGATGTATCACTTACAGGTGCTTTAACCTTAACGATATTAGCATCAGTTGCTTCAAAATCAATTGTAGTATCAGTATATCCTAATGCATATACAGTAAGTGACCAGTAACCTGTTCCATCATATCCTGCTGGTAACTGGCAGCGTGCTGAATCTGTAAGTCCAAGCTGGATTCCCATTGATTTGTGCATCCAGTTGTCTGCTGCGAATTTAGTACCATATGTAGCAACTACATTTGTTCTTGTTGCATCATTTCCATAGTATGTCCACTTAACAGCCTGCATCATAGCACCTAATGCGCCATAACCATCACCATTAATATCAACTCTTAAGAACTCGCCATATGAACCTGTAGCTTCTTTTACCGTAGATGTAATGTTAGCAGCTTCACTGATATCCTGCTCTGCAAATGACTTTCCACTTCCAGTCTGTCTTGCAGAGAATGAATATGTTCCATCTGCATTCTTAACTGCTGTCTTAAGTCCGTTAGTATCTGCATTAACATCTGCTGTATACTCATATGAACTAAGCTGGACCTCACCGAATCCTCCGTATAACTTCTCACCATTCTTGACAACTCTGTAATGCTGCTCAAAATCAGCAAGATCAGATGTCTTAACCTTAACCGGAACATACTTAATACCAGTTACTTCATAAGAAGAAAGCTTAGATGTTGTGCCATCTGCATTAGTAATTGTTCCCTTACTATATGAAAGCTGTGTACCATCTGTAAGTATCATCTGTTTTCCATCACTGCTCCAGCCGGCAAGCTCATACTTCTTACCATCTTCTGTATCAATTGTTGCCATGCACTGGTAGCTTCCTCTGTGAAGACCATGATTGGTTGTAGCTCTTGTTACTGTATCAAAAGCACCTTTATCATACTCACCATGTGTATCCTTCTCATTAGATGTTGTTACATCTCCTGCGTTATATACGCCCTCGTTAGCCCAGTATTCCTGCCATGTAAGTCCAGCATATACATATGAATACTCATCATCTGCTGCATGTGTATCAGACACAAGAGCTGGAAGTGCTGTAACTGCAAGAACAGTAGCGGCTGCAACAGCAGCAATCTTAGTAAAAATGTTCTTCCTCATAATTCCTCCTTGTTTTGCGAAGCAAAATCCGAACCCATTGGTGAGGAGAGGAATTTTGCCTCCTTATAATTTTATCTATTACAAATCTGCTCTACTTCTTAGCAGATTTATAAGCATAGTAAAATGCCTTCTTTATGGCATTGCTTGATTTAGTAGCACCAGAAACACTGTCAACGCCTGATGTACTCTGATTTGCAAGAAGCTGTGCAGGAACCTTTGCATTTGCCATATTAAAATACTGTACGTCCTGTGCTCCTGCTTCTGAAGTTGCTGTAACTGATGTAATCACATCTCCCGATATGACTATTGTAACCGTTACATTGTAATTATAAGTATCACACACAGCAGAACCCGTATATGTTCCGTCTGCTTTAAATGTGGTATTAGCCGGTGTATCACTGCCTGAACCGCCGCTCAGCTCTCCACTATTGTCAGAACCATTATCCGGCTGAGCTGACTGATTACCACTGTCAGAACTATTACCTGATGAATTACCAGAAGCATTATCCGAACCGGAATTATTGCTATTTCCCGACACTTCATTTCCTGCACCACCAGCCGGTGAGTCTGACTGTCCATCCGATGAAACTGATTCTTCCAGACTCTCTTGTGTTGTTCCTTCGGCATCTGTCTTAGCCGTACTGCTCTCAATCTCTTTGACCATTGCTGCAACTGTCTCTTCATTAAAGAAATCGTTCCATTCCTCATTGTCTTCCGATGCCGACACTGTCTTTCTTCCTGCAAAGCATAAAAATGTCATAACTACACATAAAACCAATGCAAGTCCATACATAACCGTCTCAGGTTTCTTACCATATGTCTTTCCGGCTCTTGCAGCCTTTACTGATACAGCCTTTGCTATTCTCATAGCTGCATATCCTAAGAAAACTATGCTGTAGATAACAACATTTGCAATATAAGTGCCAAGTCCAAGTCTTGCATATGGAATATTGATAAGCATTATATGTACATACATAAGACCGTAGAATACGTATGCTGTGCGCTGTAACTGCTTCCATTTCTTAGCCTGCATCTTCTTTCTTACAGCCTGAAATGAAGTTACTGTAAGCACAAGCATTATTATGATAAGCACAAGGCTTATTATTGCTGCTGTAAGCTGTGTTGCTGACAATGCCGCCGGCTTAATAAAAAGCATTTTAAAATATGTCATTCCGTATGTGAAATTATGACACAAGACAAGTATTGCCGCTGTAATTGACAATTCACCTCTTATCTTCATAAGCGGTGCAATCAGCTTGCTGCCCTTAGGAAGTGCACCTGCGTACATTACTGCAACGAACATTGCCGTTCCAAGAGAACCCTTTGCAAATATTCCTAATATGTTATTCTTTACAAATAAAGGCATTGATAAGAATCCAATCAGAAATACTGCAATAGAGATTACCGCTGCCCCTATATAGTAGATACCTGCGTGTTTTTTAAGTGAATCTTTAAGAAAATATATGAATAAAGATACGATTATAAGTGATATTACTAATAACATGTCTGCTCCTTCTAGTCTTTATATCCTAAGTTAGCTATCCTAAACAAAAGTAATTTCATCTATCTTTGATTAGTTTTTTCTAACTGTTCTATAGAATATATTTTAGTCCCTGCATTTGTCAATACAGACTGTTAATAATAATTCTCATTAAGGCTGTCTGGTAATTATTTCCGTGTTCATATTTGTTGAAAAACTGTCAGCTATTCCCTCTGACACATATACTTTGATTCCATCATAAAGTATCATCTCAAAATCAAGCGAGCCACTTCTATACAACTCTTTCGCACCATCAAGCCCCATTACAAAAAGCGCCGTTGACAATGCATCTGCTGTAGTTCCATCTGAACACACAATTGTAACAGAAGTCAGGTCGCTCTCTGATGGATAACCTGTCTGCGGGTCTATAATATGATGGTATACATGTCCGTCCTGCTCAAAATATCTCTCATATCCACCTGATGTTATAACTGCCTTATCAGCAGTGCTTAATACACCAAGATAACTGCTTTCACTGTCAGGATTCTGTATGGCAACCCTCCAGTCCGAGCCATCAGTCTTAGTTCCTAGCACCTGCACATTGCCTCCAAGATTAATGATTGCGTGCTCTATGCCGCAGTCCTTCATAATCTGAATCACCCTTGAAGAAGTATAACCTTTGGCAATTCCACCAAGGTCAATGCTTGCACCATCTGACAATGTCACCTGCTGCCCGTTAACCTCCACATTTGTATAAGAAACATGCTTAAGTACATCCGCAATCTCGCTGCTTTCAGGCACTCTGTAATTCTTGGTGGTAAATCCCCACAGCTCCATAACCGGGTATATCGTAATATCGAAAGCACCTTTAGTTTCTTTAGATACCTGCATTGCCCTGTTCATTATAAATGCGGTTTCTTCCGATACTTCACCGCTTCCATTTTCATTTATCTTAGTAACATCACTGTCCTCATTTCCTACCGAAAACATTGCATCAAGACGGTTAATCTCCTGAACTGCTTTACTTACTGCTTCCTCTGAATTGCTGCCATATGCAGTAAGCGACATATATGTATCCATTGCAAATATTTCCTGTGTACTCTGGACTGTATCGTCCTTCTCTGGCTTGCTGCCACCACATGCCGTCAAAACAGCCGCTGCAAGAATTGCTGTAATTCCTGCCAATATATATTTTCTGATATTATATTTCATGCTTTTAAGTTTTATCCTCCATCTTATACTGGTTAGTTCCATAAAACTTTATAGCATAATAATCAAAATGTCAATCACATACGGTCACACATTCACCACGCAAAAACACCCGCAATATAATTGCGGGTGCTCCTGTAAAGAAAATTCTTATGAAATTAGATATCTTTTCTTCTTCTCATGTATACTGCTGCCATTCCAAGTAAGCCACTAAGTCCTGCTGCCATTAATGCTGCATACATTCCTGTATGACTCATATCGCCTGTCTTAACTGTTGTATCTGCTCCTGTTGAAGTTCCTGTTGAATCATCTGGTTTCTCTGCCGGATTCTCGTTATCTGATGGATTTCCTTCAACATATTCAGGGTTCTGGTTGTTCTCACCTTCCCATGTAACATTTAAGTTATGAAGCATTGTTGTATTCTGCCATCCGCCTGAACCAACTGTTCCTGTGTGCTGGATTGCAACACCACCAAAGCTGTTCACTTCAATGTCTGCTGTAAGGTCAACTACATGTGGATATCCCTTAGCTGCCTGATCTGCCAGCTGTTCTGTTGGTGTCTCAACATGAGCAGTGAGCTTATTACCTTCAACCTTTAAGCTGATTGTACAACCTGTTGCATAGCAGCTTGCGATAACCTCATCAGAGATTTCTGTTACTGTTCCGTTGTCATATTTTACAAGTACAAATGTTACGGCATTAGATGATGCTTTAGTTCTTACTATTCTTAATCCGTATCCTGTAAGTGTTGATGTATCGAACTTGAGAAGTACATCCATATACTGACCTGCACTACCAAATCCCTGACCTGCTGTCTTAGCCGGGTCAACTACAAGCTCAAGTGACATATCACCATATGTACCCTCAACTGGTGTGTACATAATTCTTGAACCCTGTGTTCCTTCATATAATCCTGCCCCTACACAGCCATTACCTGTTGTTCCATATTTCCAAGGCTCTTCTGTATCAGCTCCCTGCCAGCTTCCGAAGCTCTCTGTATCTGCTGGACGGTTGTAATCTACTGTCCAGAAACCAGCTTTGATTTCTGACTGCTTTATATTAGGGAAGTTAGAGAAATCTGTAGAAAGGTTCTTGCTTCTTACATCTTTCACTCCGATTGCCTTGTCATATACTGTATTTACTGGTGTTCCATAATCACTTCTGATATTCTTAGATTCTACCTTAGCCATGATGTAATATCCAACATCACCTGCTGTTAACTTATATGTATATTCTGGTGAATCGTTTCTTGTTACTGCTACAAGTACCTTATTGCTTCCCTCTGCATCTGTACATCTGTACCATGAGATTGCAGACATGTCTTCTCTGCTTCCTAAATCAAGTGAGTAATCTACTTTAAGACTACCCTGTCCGTCATTAGTAATAACTGGTGTCTTGATATACTCTGGTGCATCAAGTTTGCTTGGCTTTACAGTAATTCCAACTGCTGCTTCAAGACCTGACTCTGTAGATGCATTTATAATGACCTTCTTAGCTGCATCATCATTATTAGTACCTTCTACTTTGCATGTTCCGTCACCATTATCTGTTAACTTCACATATGCCTTATCTTCGTCTGATACGCTGTATGTTATCTTCTGTGTTGTATCATTAGTTCCATAGAAATAGTTAACTGTTCCTCCTATTGAAGCTGTTTCCTTTCCAGATTCAATCTCTGTGACATCTGATGTTATTGAAAGCTGTGTTGCAACTGTGTCCTGTCCGGCTGCTTTAATTACATCCTTAACTCCTAATGGATCCCAGTCGTCACTGCCCTTTAAAAGATTGTATGTGTTGTAATATGTCTTACCACCTGACACAACCTTGTAGGCATCAAGTACTGACTTGCCTGTCATATCAACGGTTTCTTTAGCACCCTCGCCACCGATTGTAATGCTCTGTCCATTATGAATTATGTTGCTCTGATAACACTTTAATGAAGTTGATGGTGTTTTAGTCCATCCAATTGATATAGGTACACTTAAATTACTGTTATATACACAGTCTACTGCGGTAATTGTGCCACCTTCCTTAGTAAAGAACTGTGTAGGTTCGGCTTCAACATTTAATATCTTACAATTAAATGTACAACCTAAAAATGTTGAACCTGTACCATATGATGAATATAATGGTCTGTTTCCGTAGAAATCAAAATCGCATCCTACATATACAGCATTTGCATTAAGGGCATCATCTGTACTTTCAAAATGACAGTTGTTATAAAGACTTCTTGATGCTCCATTTATTGGGTCAAGATTAAGTCTGCTTATGAAGTTACAGTTATCTGCAAACATCTTGTCTCCTGAAACATCAGCAAGCTGTGCCTGTGTGATTGTCTCTGTTCTCTTTGCCTGATTAAGCTCACTCATAAGCGGATAATCAAGGTCAACGCTACAATAGTTACCTATTGTTATGTTCTTAACTGTAAGTGCACCGCTGCAGTTGAATCTGAACATTGTGTAGTTACCGTTAGAGGCATGTGACTGTCCTCTGTTTCCTGCTAATACAACATTATCAGGATTTCCTGTAAGACCTTTGATAGTAAGATATTCTGAATTAACAACCATTCCATAAGGTACTGAATATCCCTCGGTCTTCTGTACTGTATCTGTTGCTGCCGGATCATCAATCCAATACACATATGGTGCAACATATACTGTCATTGGTTTGTCTGCTGTTCCATTCTTTAATGCATCTGCTGACAATGCCTTAGTAATATCGTTATATACATATGGGTACTGGGCAGCAAGCTCATCTGATAACGATCCATCAAGATATATGGCTGTCTCCGACAACTGGATTGTCTCACCCTGATACTTAATGTAAGTTCCACCGAATTCAACCGGATCAGAACTGTCCATTGGTGTGTAACCTTCTAATGTTTTGTTAATGTCTTTTACTGCTGAATACCTTCCAGCTTTTACTCCTGTTTCCTGTGCAAATGCATAGTATCCCTGTAATGGAGCTAAGTTGCCCGCAACAAGAACACCAGCCATGACACTGACAGCAACAGAAGCAATAATTTTGTTTCTTCGTATCATATTATTCCTCCTTATATTAAATTGTTTCTGCTTCTTAAGATGCTTTCATTATATTCACATTGTATTTTTATTGATACAAAAAAACAGCACGAAATCTTCCAAAATCAAAAAAATATGTAAAAAATCAGTAACATTTTCTCTATAAACGACCTATAATCAGTATATGATTTTGCTTCGTAAGATATTATTCATATACCAAGGAGACGGCAATGTACCATTTTATTAATGACAATTTCCACACGGATATTGCTACTGTGCCACCATCTTATAAAATGAAACATTTTCATGAACATAACAGATGGGAGCTGATGTTTATATATTCTGGTTCCTGCACACTTTATGTAGGTGATGAAATATATATGTTAAATTCTGGCGGACTTGCTCTTATCCCACCAGACATGGCGCACATGACTACTTACCTCGCCGGAAGTGACCATACAAGATATGTGTTATATTTTAATAATGATGAATTAAAGTGGATTGCTGATGATTCCTCTCAGGATATAGAAAGCATTTTCCATAAACATCCTGTTATCCATATACCAGAAAGACGACTTGATTATATATCATCAATTATCCAGAAGATTTCTTATGAACACAATGGTGTAGATAGTCTGTCTTTATCTTTCATACATTCTTATTTTCATGAACTTATACTTTTTATTCTGCGCTGTCAGATGTATGAAGATAATGTTATTACGAAAATGGATACAGGTAATGAACTTATCCAGAAGGTTATTGAATATATTATCGAGAATTATCACAATGACATAACTATGGCTGCTACTGCAGAACTTTTTAATATGAGTGAATCGAGCCTTTCCAAGAAATTTAAGGCTTTTACAGGCTTCAGATTCAGAGAGTATCTTATTTATGTAAGAACGCACGCAGCAGCAGACCTTTTAGTCAACACCAGCCTCTCTATTACTGAGATTGCTGACAAATGTGGTTTCGCCGACAGTAATACTATGGGCGGCACATTTAAAAAAATCATGGGCGAAGCGCCCGGAAGCTACAGAAAGAGCCATTAATTATATTTTTTTATTTTGGAATGGAGGTTATTATGGCAGATTTTATTTTACTTGATGAAGATTTCTCTGATTTTCCTATTGGTGAATTTCCTTATGATAAGAATCATTCGGCAATGGGTGAGTATCATTTTATCCATTATCCTGGATATTATGGTAAATGGTATGACCCGGTATGCAACCACACTTATAACGGTCAGGGGGCTTCCTGGATTATTTCTGAATATAATGGAAAACATTTTATGGAGCAGATGCGTATCCGCAATGACAAGCCACACCGCACATTTCCTATGCTCACAAGCGGTGACAGATTCTGGCGCGATTATACTATAACTGCAAGTGTGCGTATGTTTACTACCAAATGGGGCAATGCCGGCATTGGTTTTTGTTGTCAGAACTCTGCTAATCTTCTTGTCCTTGTTTTTGAAGAGCATGAGTTAAGACTTGAGTATCGTCATAAGGAGGAGGTTACTGTACTCGATTCTGTACCTTTTGATTACAACTGTGATGATACTTATGTACTTAAGGCTGAGATTAAAGGCAGCCATGTTATATGCAGTGTTGATGATAAGGTTTATTTTGACCTTGACACTGAATATGCAAGGCAGGGTGGCAAGGTTGCCATTACTGCAACTATCCCTACACAGTTTGGTTTTGTAAATGTTACTACTTCTGAAAGTACTGCTGCTTCTATTGATGCTGCAAGAAATGCTTATAAAGCTGAATGTGAAGATGCACAGGCACATTATCCAAAGATGAAGCTTCTTAAGAAAATTGACCTCAAAGGCTGCGGCACCGGAAGACAGCTTCGTTTCGGTCATCTTCTTGGCAATGGCGAGTATCAGATGGTTATGGCTCAGTGCCAGAAAAGAGTAAACCGTGATGCTTATGGAACAATCAGCTGTCTCACCGCATTTGACCTTGATGGCAATATATTATGGCAGCATGGTGAACCTACTGATAATCACGACATTGGAACTATATCAGCAGATATGCCTATGCAGATATATGATATTGACGGTGATGGCTTTGATGAGGTTATTACAGCCAAGAATTTTGAAGTGCTGATTCTTGATGGCAAAACAGGTGAAGTGAAGAAACGTGCCAAAACACCTTTCTCTACACCAGAAGAGGACGGAACTATTATCGGTGTTCCTGATAAAATCTACGCATTTGACAGAATTAATCCTGATGGTATGCGTATATGTAATTTCCGTGGTCTTGACAAGCCACGCGATATTCTCATTAAGGACCGTTATTGCAGAGTATATGCACTTAACGATGACCTTGAGGTTATGTGGCATTTCCAGAGTGATAAGAATACCGGACATTTTCCTTTTGCAATTGATATTAACGGAGATGGACATGATGAACTTTTAGTTGGTTATAACATGCTTGACTGCCACGGTAATAAAATGTGGACTATGCCTGTTAATGAAGACCATATTGATGAGATTGTTCCAGGCAGATTTGAGTCAGGACCACACAAAGGTACTAAATTCTTTGCCTGTGTTGCAGGAAAGGAAGGCTTCCTGATATCTGATTTTAACGGAAAGCTTCTTAAAAAGGATGGCATAGGCCATGCACAGCGTGTCAGTCTTGCTAATTATCTTCCTAACCGCCCGGGCTATGAAATGGTTGTTGTTAATTTCTGGGGACACCAGGGAATTATATATTTCTATGACAGCGAGGGTAATCAGTTATGGGAAATGGAGAACGAGCTTAATGGCAATCTCTTAACTCCTGTAAACTGGACTGGCGACGGTCAGGACTTCATCCTTCTTAATGCTGATATAGAACGCGGTGGAATGATTGATGGCAATGGTATCCAGGTCGTTAAATTCCCTGATGATGGTCATCCTACCATGTGTGCTGAAGCTGTAAACCTCTACGGCGATGCCCGTGATGAGATTGTCACATGGGATTATGATTCAATGTACATATATACACAGGATGATGCACCTAAGGATGATGTATATGCACCTTTCAAGTATCCTGATTATAATGCTTCTAATTACCGCGGTGAATATTCTTACCGTGAGAAATGGTGGTAAAATTAAGACTATAAATGACTAACAGGGTTGCAGAGTATATAACACTCTGCAACCCTGCTGTATAATAAGTCCATCAACATTTAATGAGTTTTTTCTCCAGACAGTAATGATACACTCCGTCTTCTTCAACGGATTTACATATGACATCTGCTCTTGCTTTGACTTCATCAATGGCATTCCCCATGGCCACTCCTGTACCAACAGCTTCTAGCATTTCAATATCATTTCTACCATCACCAAAAGCAATCGCCTCATCTTTCGATAATCCATAATAATTAAGCACTGCATTTACAGCATTTCCCTTACCACAATTCAATGGAATTATATCTGCTGCTTTATCCCACCATGCAGTTATCTGGGTATTTTCAGTTCCTTGCAGTATCTGGGCGTATTCTTCTTTTCTGCACGCACACATAATCTGGTAAATATCTTCTTTACATAACTCATCAAAATTATCTGCAATTGTCAATGTTTCATTTCCAAATTTAAAGTACTCTTCCAGATGCTCATCTGTGCCATTAGTAACAATAAAATGCTCATTGCTGATTGCAGCTGCTCTGTTCATTTTATTAAGATTTTGAATTATTTGATGTTTATCATTATTATTCAGGGGATTTCTGAAAATAATCTTTTCTCCAGCCATTACATATGAACCATTAAATGTAAGCAGCACATCAAATGTAATATCTTTGAATTTAGGGATTGAAAGATAGCCTCTGCCAGTTGCCATACAAAGCAATATTCCATTCTGGTGAAGAGAATTTAACGCTTTAACTGTTTTATCTGTCGGTTCTTTACATCCCATTTTCAACAATGTTCCATCTATATCGAAAAATGCTATTTTAATCATATATGGCTCTCCAATCATATCTGCCAACTTTATCAAAAAAAGTTGTTATTGTACTTTTCCATTCTTCTCTGGATACAACCTTTATAATTCTATCACTCTTTGTGATTACAGTTGTCATATAAACATCTATCCAAAATTATATTTTTCATTATATTATAATAATACCACAGTTCACAAACTAAAAAACACCCCGGAACCGAAATTCCGAGGTGTAATATACTTTTCTTAAACGCCATAAGACGCTTTGGATTGTAAATATTATCTCTTTGTTAACGTTTAGATAACAAGAAAAGCCCAGAAATAGGGGATTTGTGTATGACAGTGTTGCATATGTGTTGTATACGGTTAACTGCCCACACATTCCCAGAACTACTCATTACTTTAACAAAGAAAGGACTAATACTATGAAAATACATTTTGCTTACTACAACCTACTTTATCGGCATAATGTTATTTGCTTCTGCTAAGCTATCACAAAAAGCAAGCACTGAATCAAGGATATAATCCTCTCTCATAAAATCCAATAACATTACACTTCCAAGCTGTGAAATATGCTTTGCTATTGATGGATAATAATCTTTTATTGTTTCAATTGTGTCACCATATTTTGCTATTGCCTTTTTCTCTCCTTTCAATGCGCCAGTTACAATTGTTTTATTATTCGAATAGCCTCGCCAAGTAAACTCTCTGTATCTCATATAATTCTGTGTAGCAAACTTGGTTAATTCATATGCATCTTCAAGAGTATCATCTTTTGTTAACTGAACTCTATAATATGCACGAGAAAGTGCGCCAAACATAAGACCACGTCTTCTACCCTGCCCAAACAACCAGTGGTCCGCAATAATCTTCTTTCCACTTTCCATAGGCATCGCCTGTATTGTTGCCGCATAGCATTTTTCCAGAATAAGCCACATCCAGAATCTTTCATCTCCTAAAACATGTTTAGGCAAACAACATAGATGCTCATATAAGGTTATTGCGTTATCTACATCAACCTTTGAATAATCGCCATCTCCATCTACTTCTAGTTCAAAATCTTCAATAGGATATTTTTTCTCTACAAAACACTCTTCTGGGAGCTCTGCGATAAATGAGCTACTATCTGAAGGATTTTCTTTTACAATTTTAGTGAACTTATCTAAATTCGCTTTTATTGTTGCTAAAGCTTCATCAGTGAGAAACTTAACATTAATTTTACTCATTTTCACTTACCTCCTCGCCATTAATTGCTAGTTGATAAAAATCCTTAATGCTTTTATCTGTTGATTCATTCATCAACAATTGAGCTAGCTCAAAACAATTTATATTACTAAAATCTTCTGCCTCCAGTTCCTTTCCCTTCACGAAAGCATATCTTTTCATTACTGACTTAAACCACTTTTTATCATCGCAAATTTCATCAATAATATCGCCTTCCGAAAAACCATTTTGTATTTCTTGAAGGCAACCTGCAAGTGCTGGAATAACAAGGTTTGCGAAAAATACGCTATTATACATACTATAGTTTTTCATAGTATCATAAATACTATAATCTTCCGGATTAAGATAAATGACTATCTTATTAGGCTCATCATTGTATGTTACGATTCCTTCGGCATCATCCTTCTTTACTATTGTAAATATTGATGACATCTTGTTATCATTACTTTCATCAATATCTACTCTAAATTTTATGCCATCGTCGGCAGCTAAAACATTTGAAGGATTAATATGGAAACTATAGCCCTCGTAATCGTCAACAAAATCAGTACTAATAAATGCACATATTTCTTTTGTAGCAACTAAATACGCCGAAATTGTAACGATATTTGCAAAATTCGTAATCGGAATTTTCTTTGTTTGAGGTGATTCTGTTATTTCAAAGAACTCCCTGTACACAGTATTAGAGCACTCAACCTCACATATAGCTTTTACAAAGCCGTCAGCATATAATTCCTTTAATTCTGGATTATCCAAGTAGAACGAGATATTTTTTAATATAAGGTTACCATTAACAATCATCGGAATACCGTTATCCATTTCGAAATCAAAACAGAATTGAGTTGTTTTATAATCAGTATTACTATCCTTATCCCTCAGCAAAGGATATGGAAAAACTTTATTACCTATAAGCATTCATTATCACCTCACTTGAAAACATGCTTTTTCTATTAGTTGTGTATTTCACAACATAAGTAACGTCTTTAGATAATTTCATTCTAACCTTGCCATCTTCTATTCTGCATGGTTTTCCATCAACTTCAGCGCTAATAATATCAAGCGTATAAGTATCACTACCATCTCCACACATTTTTAATTCAAGTTCAAAATCTGCCTCATCGTGAGGCGCAGTAAATCTAAAATCATATCTTCCTGCCTTTTCATCAACAACGATATTTTTATACTTTATTCCTCCCAGTTTAACCTTTTTAAGAATAGGTTCATTACCTGTAGCTGTACCACGACCACCCTGGTCATTTGGATCATCATAAGGATTATCTTCTCCTCCACCACCAGTGTTTTGTTTTTTACCATCATCTCCATCATCCGTTAAAGAACCATTCTGATGTTTAAATGCATCATCATCTTCATTGGCTTTTTCTTTTTTAGGATTTGCGGCTTTATTTTTACGAGCCTTAGTAGTACGAACAATATCCTTTTTTATTGTCTTCACTTCAACTTCCATATCTCCATCCTCTGTTGAAGGCAAGAATTCACCAGCCCCAAGTACATCTGTTTTCTCAGAGCTATCTGCCAACATTACTTCAGTAACAAACTTTCTTATTTCTTCACGAAGTAATCTTTCAGCGTTTCTTGTTTTCTTTTTCAGAGGTTTATCATCATTAAGTCTATTAAATTCCCAATCAGTATGTTGAGGGTTTTCAACGTCTCTTAATAACGAATTGATTTCATTATCTCCTATAATACACATTGCAGAAAACGGAAGCTTACTCAAGTTGTCAGACATCTTTATCTTCATATATGGATATCTCACATAAACACATTTTTGAGTTGCCATGTCACTGTGATTTGCATCATACTTTTTTACATACACATCAACTTTCCCAAGCTCATCAAGGTCAATAGTTTTCTTGACGATATCCTCGTCGTATAATAAGGCAAATTGTGCCTGAATATCTCTATACAGCCTCTTTCCACAAACTCTCTTCAAATTTATGTCATTTATGAGTTCAGGTAATGTTTCCTTTGAAACAGTAATATCATCAACATCTATGATAAGAGTTTTTTCAGTAATTGCTACCATAAAACTCTCCAAAAGTTTTGAAATGATAGACCATTTCCAATCATTTTCAGAGCTGAAACCAATTATATATACATCGGTACCGTAGTTACCTTCTTCTCTTTCAAATTCTGGATCCAGCAATAGCTCCTCTAATATTGGCTCCTTCTTGTCATTTCTTGAAAAATATGCAATTCCTTGTGTCATAAGTCCATCAGTCTCAGGAATAGGAGCAGAACGGAGTTTAGATACACCTATATATCCGCGTTCATTATCCTTATTGTAAGTCGAATAAAATACTGTGTTTATATTGCTATTTACAAACGCTGCATACTTTCCAATTCCCTTTGAACCGCCTGCACCACTACCTTTATATGAGATACCAGAGCCTTTAGTTAACAAATAAAATGGCTTTTCAGCATCGTTAGATAGAACTCCTTCAAGTCCTGATGTATAAAAATCACTAATTCTAAGACATTTTATCTTCTTATCATGTGACCTCTCCAACATTCGTTTAAGCGGCACAGCTTCTTTGGGCAGCGCTTTCTTATATTCATAACACGCTTCAATCATCTCAGAAAGTTCATCTATTCCTGGTATAGCATCATGCTCAACTTCAAATAGCTTATACTCCATTTTGGTATAAGATGAATTATAACGTGCATCATTTGAATTCTGTCCTGTTTCACGAGCCAAAGCCTCTTCAGGTTCCTTCTTAAAAGTCTCAACATCACCATTATCCAAGCCTACCTCTGGACCATAGTCATTATTCGGACTTCTCCATTTCTCGTCAGTCATGTTATATGCCTCCTCTACAATCTAAATTTTTTCTTTGTTGCTTGCTTAGTAACAAACCTATTTCTTTGTATTTCTAATTCCTGTTCAATTGCAGAAAAAATTGTTTTTACTTGTTCCTCAGAATACGAATAATTTGATGTGTTTGAGAGATTACCCAATAAATGCAACATATCAATTATTTTATTAGTTCTATTTTCAGCCAGACGCTTAAAGTTTTCTTCTTTTTGGTTACTCATACTGTCACCTCCATGTACATACATTATCATCTTATAGTACATTTGTCAAATATTGTGCAGATATATTCATTATTTACTAGTTGATTTTATAAATGCATTAACATTTTTTATATATTGTAAATATGAAGGTGGTACAACCATTTACCGCTAATACAATTTTCACTATCTGAGCATGTTCTGAACTTACACTCGTTAGAGTGTGTCCATATCGCGCAAACTCAAAAAAATCCCGGAAACATATTGTTTCCAGGATATAATTTCTAATATTATATATTTGATAGCATTTGTGTGTCCTAAAAATTCCAAAATCAAGAAATTTATATATGGTAATGTGTATGCTATACAAAGCCCAGAACTCTCCTGGACATCCGTTTTTTAATTGACACATTCCATATAGTAATTAATCCCTACCAATTGTAATTCATTATATACTTTCCCGATGAAAATACCCATATCAAATAAATAGTAGTCCACACTGTAACTCTCAGTTTATTTGCGAGATGCTGTACTAATCTTTCAAAAACTGAATCTGTATTATATGACAATAATCTTATTCTATTTCATTTATAATTCTAAAAGTTTCATTTTTATCATTTTATCACCTACTTAAATATGTCTTTCATAACCCTCTTCTCCATATCATCAATACTGTAAATCGTATCCATGACCTCGAATGTCTCTCTCAGATTACCTCTGGCACTCTTCCAGCCAATTCCATCTGTAAACCACACAAATGTAAATCCATCTATTGTATCAGCCTCCTGTGAAAGCATCTTATAACTTCTTGCAGTTTCATTAAGTTTAGAACCTCCTCCACCGTAAAAGTTTGTCTCAATAGCATAGATCATCTTGTCAGTCTTAATTACAAAATCAAATCTTTTAGCTGCTTTTCCCTGATTTGAAAGTGCTGACAAATCTATATTCCATTTAGATTCAATATCTTTCAAATACATCTCTTTAAAGTAATTCTCGTTCTTTTTAAAACCTGCCGCCACAATGTACTTCTCGACCAAATCTTCCATTTGATGACCACCACGATTTTTTCGTCCATTAGAATCTAAACCTGTTTCAATACCCAATGCATAATCTACCAGATTATTTACAAGATGATTTGCTATCATATCAAACAATCCTGTTTTTCTCATAAATACCTTGTATTGCTCTATATCGTAGTTCATAGTTTTGAAATTGTATAAAAATGCTCCATCTTCATCCTGTGCGTATATTTCGTTACTCCTGACTGCAAGTAACAATGGTATACATTTTAATGTTTCCGGATATCTTGTCACTACCTTTTCAAACTCATCTTCTATATTCTTTGATCCAATTAATGAATTCAAAATGTTGAGTTCTACCTTGATTTCATCAACATTCTTAATGACCTTTTCAAAATCTATGTAATAATCATAGCTTGAAATACTTGGTCTGAATTTACTAAGCCATTCGTCAAAATTCCTATTTGTCATTTAGTACCTTCTCCAGTCTTTTCTTAGATATTTCCATATATTCTTCGCTTACATCTATTCCTATGAACTTTCGTCCATATCTTACTGCCTCTACCCCGGTAGTTCCTGAGCCACAGAAAGGATCCAAAATAACTTGTCCTTCCTCTGTCGATGCAAGTATTATTCTTTCCAACAGATATTCTGGTTTCTGTGTAGGATGCTTTCCCTCCACCTTCTCAGATGGCTTTGTCAATGAGCCTGTCCAAACATCCTTCATCTGCTTTCCATCATTCATTGCTTTCATTTTCTGATAATTAAAAAAATGCCGAGACTTCTTATCATTCTTTCTAGCCCATAAAATGGTTTCTGTAGAATGTGTGAAGCATCGACATGCTAAGTTTGGCGGTGGATTTGTTTTCTGCCATGTTATGTTATTAATTATCTTGAAGCCCTCCTGCTCCAATGCCATACCAATTGAATATATATTGTGTAATGTTCCTGATATCCATATTGTGCCATTTGGCTTTAGTACTTTCTTACATAACCTAATCCACTTTCTATTAAACTTATGTTTTTCTTCGACACCGGTTCCACTTTCTGAAAGTTTATCCCATGAGCCTTTATTTACTGAAACCATCTTTCCACCTTTACATGTAATCCCATCATTACTTAAAAAATAAGGTGGATCAGCAAATATCATATCCACTGATTCTGGTTCCATTTTTGTTAGAATTTTAAATGAATCACCTACAACCAACTGTGATTCATCCGTCTCAAAGTATAATGGCACTTTCTTTGTAAATAAGTTATCCATTATATTTCTCCTCGTCTTTAGAGCTAAATGTTAATCTCTGCCAACAGAGACATTAACACCATTTAATAATTACATATTATTACTTCTTCTCCTACCCTATTTGATGCATCAGAGTTAATCATACGCTTAACACTTACAACATCTATCTTATAATCCTTATTTCCATACAACTCATTTATCAACTCCGTATTATGATTTGTAAGCATGCAGTAGCATCCTCTGGCAGTTAATTCATCATAAAGTTTCGCTAATCGCTTGTGACTTTCTATATCAAACCCTTCTTTTGTGTAGGATTCAAAGGATGTAGGATTCAAAGGTGCATACGGACTGTCTATAAATACAAAATCGCCTTTCTTTGCATTCTTACAAGCCTGTTCAAAATCACCATCTATAATAGTTACTCCCCTAAGATACTCTGATGTAGCTATAATAACATCCTCATCAACGGAAACCCTGCGGCTGTTATTATATGGAACATTGAACAATCCCTTGCCATTCACACGATATAATCCATTAAAACAATGCTTATTTATAAATACAAATAATGCTGCCAGCTCTACATCATATTCAGACCGCATAAGCTTGTCATTATAATGTTCTCTGATAGAATAATAATACTTTTTCCCATCTTCCCACATATCATTATCCAGCCTGTTGACCTCTATCAGAAAAGCATCAGGTTCATTACATATTGTTCTGTATGTGTTAATCAAAGCTTTATTTATATCATTAATCAGAGCATTTGCAGGTAGTAGATCAAATATTACAGCGCCACCACCTATAAACGGCTCATAGTAATCATTATATTTTTCAGGCATTCTTTCTCTTATCTGCGGAATAAGCTGACGTTTTCCTCCAGCCCACTTCACAAATGGAGCGACACTTGAATTACTCATTTTGATTCCTCTTCTCTAGTCACTAAGTGACAAAATCCCATAAATTTATTATACTTGCTAACACAGAAAATAACAATCAAAACTTTCACTCCATGTAAATCCCATATACTTCCATTATTTCTCAAAGACAAATATATACTCATGTGCAAGAAGCAAAAAATTATTATTCTGTTTTTCCCAGTAACCAGTAGATTTACAATTATGCTGTTCTTTTATAATTATTTCTTTGTTGATAAATCCAGCACGCAAAAAACACTCCATCATACGAAACCCTAATGGAACAACTTTTCCACATTTTCTTATATCACCAATCATAACAGCACACATCTTTCCCTTTTTCAACACACGATATGCTTCATATGCCACCTTATCCATTGCATCTATGAATGACTTTACTCCCAACATGGAAATATCCCCTTCTATGCCTTCTCCGTACTTTATGATATCAGCATATGGTGGATGAGTGCAGATAAAATCTATATGAGCATCTTTGATAAAATGCAATTCTGCTGCATTTCCCTCTCGTATATATATTTTTGAACTTGTATCACATTGGAATTGTAAATTTGTTTCTGAAATTGAAACTGACTGCGGATTAATATCTATACCTACCGCATTACGACCTAGTAGTTTTGCCTCAACCAGTGTGGTTCCACTACCCATGAATTGATCTAAAATCCAGTCACCTGGTTTAGAATATCGAAGTATCAGATTTCTTGGTACATATGGTGACCAATTTCCCCGATACTTTCCTGAATGCGTTGCCCAACTTCCTCTGTCTGGAAACGACCAGACTGTTGTTGGTTCAAGCTTGAAATTATTTGGTTGTAAACTTATAAGTCATGCCCCCTTTTCATTTCCATTGGCTGAAGTATTCTGAAACACCCTCGATACCTTTTATCATGAATGCTCTCATAACATCATTTTGAAACTTAATTTTATTTTCATCAGAAAGGTTATTAAAGTCCTGTTGTATCTCTTGAATCTTATGTGCTGTCTCTATTACAAATTTATCATATTCATATTTTTCTTGAAATGAATCCATTATAATCCCCACCTTCCATCAATCATATATATAAGTTTACCTCAACTCAGTTAAAAAAGCCATCTCTTTTTTCTTTCACAATAAGTGAATTTTTATCTTGTTCATAGCATGAGATAATATTCACAAATAGTGAAAGAGGTATAGCTATGCATTTTAATAATGATACTGACCTATATCGTACTATAGGTTCAAATATAAAATATTATAGACAACAAGCTAATTTAACACAGATGCAGCTTGCAGAAAAGGCTCAAATCAGTATCAGTTATCTTTCTAAAATTGAAGCTTCTGGTTGTGATAAAAGTCTTTCCATATCTGTACTTAATCAGATTGCAAATGTACTCAATGTTGAAATCAATGACTTTTTTAAGGAGGAGGAGACAAATGCCAAGACAAGCTAATCGCTTTGGTGGCGGAGCTAACACCAATAGAAATGGACTCCATTTCGAACAAACAACATCCCTAAATACAGCATTACAAAATGCCGGATTTATCATTGCCAATCATTTTGAAGTGTATGATAGAAACCAGTTACTAGGTTACTCTATAAATCAAGATGAATTTTCTACAATATTTTTGAGACAAAATGGAATTAATGACCGAGCCATCAACTCCAAACGATGGAAGCCTGATGAAGCTTTTATAAATGAAATTGATAAAACTGTTTACATTATTGAAAAAAAATTTCAGCGCACTAGTGGTTCAGTTGATGAAAAACTCGCAACATTCCCATTCAAAATCAGAGAATATAGACGGCTTTTAGATCCTATTGGTTACGATTTGGTTTATATCTATCTATTGTCATCTGATTGGTTTAATGTTCCCAAATATCAAGATTATTATGATTATATGGATGAACTTGATTGTCCTCATTACTTTGATAACTTACCATTATATGCTATTGGTCTATAAGCATCGATAGTTATTTTAGAAACTATCATATAGGAGGTGTTTCAATATGGCTATATGTAACAAACAACATCGATATTTGCAAGGTTTTAATGAGCTTCCAGAAGCTCAAGATAATAGAAACGGGGGACGACATATCTGTGCCGCTTGTGCTTATGAAGAGGGACTAAAAGATGCTCTACAAGGCAATTCCCCACAATCAGATCTTTCTCATTTGCCCGATAGTCAAGCCGGTGCTGTACGCCATAAGAGTGCTATTGATGCATATAATCTCGGATATAAATTTGGCAGGGAAATCAGTTCTTAACTAATATGATAAGGTATCTTGAAAATTATATTCAAGATACCTTATTTTTATCTTCCCTCATACACCTCCCACAACCTCTTCTGCTCCGCTCCAATTCTCAATATCTCCTGCAAATCTCTTGCCATAGCCTCAACATTAGCATCCATCTGTTCAACTGTTCCTGTCCTGTTACCTGCCTTAATCTCCCATTGAATTGACTCTTTACTATAATATTCCTTAGTATCCACATTCATATACCCATACACCGAATATGAATATCCATTGCTTTTCTCTATGAATACCGGAGCTACTTCACCCTTAGAAGTTTTCCACCTCATAAGCCTTGGAAACCAGCATAATCCTTCTTTTATCAGTTCTTTAAATGTCTCCAGCAGCTTTCCTATTTCATAAAATATTCCTCTGAACGAGTTTCCTGCTTCTATAATCTTATCTGCTTCAACATGATTAGCATATTCTTCTATTGTCGGAGCGAATAATCTGAATGATGATATAAATGCATTGATCTTACCAAGCAATTCTACTGCTTCATTTGCCTTGTCCGTCACGCTTGCAATCTCTTGTCTTACCGATTGAAGTTCTGAACGTTTTTCATTAAGTTCCTTAGTCTGACTACGCTCCAACTCCTTATAAGCAATTTTTGAAGCAAACAACTTAATATCCGCATCATGCACCTGTTCCTGTATCTGTTCCAAATGTTCTGTTTCCTGTGCCACTTTATATTCCGCAACTGTCAGATCATGATTTCGACCTTTCGACTTTTCTTTTATCTGTTTCCCAAACCAGTCATTCACTTCTTTATTCGCCACCTCTCGAAGCTCATCCTGCAGCACTCGTGATAACACATCTTTAGTAAATACCTTACGTTTTGACACCTGCTTGCTAAGACCTTTCTTATATCCATCTGCCACAGGAACTCCGACAATGTGCATATGCGGACTGTCCTCATCAAGATGAACCACAGCATTTGCAACTACAAACTGTGGAAGCCTCTTTCTAAGCTCGTCCAGTATTATCTGATATGACAATTTCATATATGACTTCATATCATCAAATTGCTTCCAAAACTCCCTGTCACCTATCTGAATGATTATTTCAACTGCCATATCCTGTTCCTTACCTGCAACATGTTCAAAATAATCTTCTATTTTTCGGTATGGTCGTATCTGCTTTTTATTATATTCTTCTAATGCCTCATCGAATTCTTTATGGTATACTGTTTTTACATCATCAATCAGATTTGATGTACCATATATGATACAAATGTTGTCTTTGCTATAATCTGATGATTTATATTTTCTCAGGTTATGCTTTGCAACAGCTGCAAGCTTAGATTTCGATGTAATGGCACTTTTCTTATTGCTCACATGAGCTGTATATGAAATATTTCCCATTCGCATCTCCTTATCTGTACTACCTTTTTATCTGTTAAATCTATCGGAGCAGTGCAGTTATCATCTTGGCTCTGCCACAGATGATAACCCCCTAGCAGTTTTGGCAAGCCAAAATTGCAGTGGGCTCTCCGAGGGTTTTATATATTATCTTTACCATTACCAAGAGTTTAATAATCTGTACTTTTTATGATTACAGACTCTAAACTCTTTCCTAGAATTTAGAATCTGCTTTTTCAAACATCCAGATTGTTAAACTCTTTATTCCGGCATTACCCAAGTCCAGTAAATTGTTCCATCTTCTGCTTTTTCTTTATCTGATGTTATACCCAGCTTTTTCTTTGCCGATAAAAGAGTATTTCTCTTAATGCTCCTCTTTGCAGCTTCCATCATTATTTCATTAGATGGAATTACCTTGTTTGAACCAAAGTATTCTTTGATAAAATTCTCCGCAATGTCGAGCTTCTTTTTTCCTCTTCCTTCATTGCCGGATAACAGCTCATCTATGGTGATGTCATATGGTCCTATGCATACCATTCCATTATCCTCAGTCATTTCAAATCCTATCGCATCCCCTGCCGGAGCTAATGAAGATTTATCATGTGCCATTATTCTTATATTAGGTTTATCACGAAGCCTCGCAACCAGCAGAACACTTCTGGCAGTTGCCTGTATATCAATAGAACCAAGTCCTCTGTATGTTGATTTACTTCCAGATGCCTTATTCATATGACCAATAAGAATAATTGCACAATTATGCTTTTCTGCTATTATTCCAAGATGCTTTAACACCGGTCTTATTTCATTTGCTCTATGCATATCAACTGTAGCTCCGATATATGCCTGAATCGGATCAAGAATGATTAACCTCGCCTTAGTCTCAATTATTGCCTGCTCCAGCCTATCATCTGTCATTGATAATTCCTTATCTGTCTCATCAATAACCCGAATCATGGAACAATCTGCTCCTGCCTTTTCTAATCTAGGCTTAATTGTATCTTCAATTCCATCTTCTGCTGTCTGATATATGATATGAATAGGTTCATATTCCTTATCATCGTCACATGGAAGCGGCAAGCCCATGCTAAGAGCTGCCGCTAATTTGAGAACCAGAGTTGTCTTTCCTTCTCCCGGATCTCCTTCAATTATTGTTATCTTTCCGTATGGTATATATGGATACCATAGCCATTCCACCTCCTTTGAAACCACATCCTCCATATGAATAAGTTTCAGTTCAACATTCTGTTTTTCAACCATATTCATCCTCCTTGCTATACTGCTTCTTTGTTAAAATATCCTGTTTCTTCCCAAACTTTTTTGTCCGGACAATAATAGCTGAACTCATTTGAGCTCCCTACCTTTATTGCCGTTCCAAATTTGAGTAATCCTTGTTGTATTCCCAGCCTTACATACTGTGCGTCCTTCCCTATTGCACTTGCAATCTCTTTTATTGGTACATTTCTCCCTGTAAAAGCTGGTAAATCACCCTGATAGATAACTTCTGGCATCTCTACCACCTCCTCTTTTCATATAGAGCATTTCTTGCTCTGTTATGTTTTGTATTATACAGACCTTTATTTGCTCTGTCAATAGTTTAAAATTTAATGTTGACTATTAAATATTAGTGTGTTACATTTACAATCACAGGAGGTTGAGGCAATGAATACCGGTAAAAAGATTAAATTAATACGAACCTTTCGTGGTTTAACCCAGAAAGAACTAGGCGAAGCTTGTGGAATACATGAAGTTGCAATCCGTAAGTATGAGCTTGGAAAGAATCTTCCTAAGCCTGAACAGCTTAGAAAAATTGCAGATGCACTTGGTGTCAATGTTAATTCATTGATGGAATTTGATATCGAGGCTGATGGTGATGTACTACCATTACTATTTGCTATTGATGAAACATTTGATATTTCTATCAAGGATTTAGACGGAGAGCCCGGTATATTCTTTTCCAATAAGAATCTTGTTCAGTTTCTTAAAGACTGGCAGGCTATGAAAGAATTACTTGATAATGGCAGCCAGACACAGGATAATTACGAAATATGGAAGACTATCCGCCCAAGTGTGACAAAGGTAACCCACGAATAACAATCATTTTATCCGTTTGCTATCAGCTTTCTAGTAAATAGCGAAAGGATGGTGCTTATGAAGTTACCCAACGGATATGGAAGCGTTGTAAAACTTTCCGGCAAAAGAAGAAAACCTTATCAAGTGAGAAAAACTGTAGGCTGGCACTACGATGAGGCGAAAGACAAACAGGTTCAGGATATGATTACAATTGGATATGCAGCTACCAGAGCTGATGGCTTGCAAATGCTTGCTGATTACAATAATAATCCATTTGATACCAAGGCTGCTAAGATGACATTTTCAGATGTCTATGAAGAATGGTCAAAGCGTAAGTTTCCTACTATATCTGAATCTAATGTAAAAGGATACACAGCATCCTATAAATCCTGTGAACCCCTTTACAACAAAATTTTCAAGGATATTAAATTAGTTGATTTACAGACTGTTATTGATACCTGCGGTAAGAATTTTCCTACTCTCAAGAAAATCAAAGTCCTGTTTAACCAGCTATTTGATTATGCTTTGAAAAATGATATTTGCAACAAAGATTATTCAAGCTTCGTTGATATTGTTCAATACAAGGATCGTAACCCTAACAAATACGATAGAAACAAGTTTGAGAAAAATGAAATTGATATTATCTGGGAACAACAGGAAGACAAATATTATCAGATAGTATTGATGCTCCTATATAGCGGAGTCCGTGTCTCTGAAATGCTTGATTTGAAGAAAGAGAATGTTCATCTGAATGAACAGTATTTTGATGTTATCTGTAGTAAAACAGAAAATGGTATCAGAAAAGTTCCAATAGCAGACAAAGTTCTGCCATATTACAAAGCTTGGTATGAATCCTGCCCTGAATGTGAATATTTACTTCATACAGAAGCTGGAAAACATTTTGAATACCGAAACTACTACGATAGCTATTTCAAGCCATTGATGGAACAGCTAGGTATTAATCGTACACCTCACTGCTGCAGACATACATGCATCTCAATGTTAGCAGAAGCTGGTATTAACCAGACGATTATCAAAAAGATTGCGGGGCACTCAGGTGCAATGACACTCACAGAGAAAGTGTATACCCACTTTGATATAAAGGAGCTTGTAGATGCGATTAATAAGATTTAAACAAAGAAAAGGACATTCCCCAGTATCTCTACTGAAAAATGTCCTATACATATCAATATCTTTGTTGCATACCTGCTGCATATGTGTTGCATTCGATGTAAATTCCAACACATCTGACGGCATTCCACAACTTCTGTAACCCTTGAAAAATGGGCTTTTCTTGATATCTTCGTTCTTGAAAGATTATCTCTTTGAGAACTGTGGAGCACGACGAGCTGCTTTGAGACCGTACTTCTTTCTCTCCTTCATTCTTGGATCTCTTGTTAAGAAACCAGCCTTCTTAAGTGATGGACGGTACTCGTCTGAGTCAACCTGAAGAAGTGCTCTAGAGATACCATGTCTGATAGCACCAGCCTGACCTGTGTATCCGCCACCGTGTACGTTAACGATTACATCGAACTTGTCAGCTGTCTCTGTGAGAGCTAATGGCTGCTTTACAACAACCTTAAGTGTCTCAAGACCGAAATACTCATCAAGTGATCTCTTATTTATTGTGATATTACCTGTACCTGGTACTAAATATACTCTAGCAATACTGCTTTTTCTTCTACCTGTTCCGTAGAACTTTCCGTTTGCTTTCTTAGCCACTGTTAATTCCTCCTTATATGTGTCCTTATATTAAAACTTTAATACTTCTGGCTTCTGAGCTGCCTGCTCATGATCTGGACCAGCATAAACATGAAGCTTTGTGAACATCTGACGTCCTAAAGGTCCCTTTGGAAGCATTCCCTTAACAGCAAGCTCGATAACCTTCTCAGGCTTCTTTTCCATCATTTCCTTAAGTGTTGTTTCCTTTAAACCACCAACATAGTCTGAGTGGCTGTAGTAAACTTTCTGGTCAAGCTTCTTTCCTGTGAACTTAACCTTATCAGCGTTAATTACGATAACATTGTCACCACAGTCAAGGAATGGTGTGTAAGTTGGCTTATTCTTTCCTCTTAACACAGCAGCAACCTGTGATGCTAAACGACCTAATGTATAATCTGCAGCATCTACTACATACCATTTTCTTTCGATTGTAGATGCACTAGCCATATAAGTTTTCATTAGTTTTCCTCCTGAAATATTGCTATAATGCTTAATTATTAATGTATATAAATGTCTCTCCGGGGCATTGGTGAAACACTTAAAACCTTAATTATGGGCGCACTTATCACGCCACATTTCTGAATTATATAACACATAACCACGTGTGTCAATATACTTTTGCAAATGTTTTATCCAAAAAAGTTATCCACATCAGACAACCCTTGCGTCATCATTATCCACATATTCAATGCCAACAAGTGTAAGTCCCTGTGGAGGAGCAGTCTGCCCTGCAACAGTCCTGTCCTTTGCCTCTAACATCTGCTTCACATATTCAGGCTTGAATCTTCCTTTTCCTACCTGAATAAGCGTTCCTGTAATAATTCTTACCATGTTGTATAAGAATCCATTTCCTTTAATACGGATAATTATCTCACTGCCTTCCTGCAGAACCTCAAGTGAATATATAATCCTGACAGTCGATTCTGCCTGAGTTCTCACACAGCAGAAGCTTTTGAAATCATGTTCACCAACAATATATGCTGCAGCTTCTTTCATCTTTTCAATATCAATACTGCCTGCAACATGCCATGTGAAATTGCGCTTCTGAGGCAACGGAATAGCAGTATTAAGTATGCGGTATTCGTAAGTCTTTCTTGTGTTACAGTGCCTTGGGTGAAAATCTCCAGACACTTCCCATGAATCCTGAATAACAATTGAATCCGGCAGGAATCTGTTTAGTGCAAATGTGAATCTGTCTCCAGGTATTGTCGATTCCGTATCAAATACAGCTACATTTCCATATGCATGCACACCTGCGTCTGTACGGCTTGCTCCTGTCACATGCACATTTTCACCTGTAAGCTCGCGAATTGCCTTGTCAAGATACATTTCTATAGTTGGTGCTTCCGGCTGAATCTGCCAACCGGAATATTCTGTTCCATCATAAGCTACGATAAGCTTTATTCTTCGCATGGCGTTCCTCCTTAAAAGCCAGAATCAAACTATTATAAATGTCATATCTGTATACACACTGATTATATTAACTTAAGCGTAACCTTAACCACAATAATGCATGCAAGATACAATGCGATAATAAGATATGCATTAATATCTCTTCTGGAGTATTTCAGCGGCTTCATCTTGGTTCTTCCTTCAGAACCGTGATAACATCTCGCCTCCATAGCCATTGCAAGTTCATTAGCCCTTCTGAACGCTGATATGAATAAAGGCACAAGAATAGGTATCATGGCTTTTGCCTTCTTAATAATATTACCTGACTCAAAGTCTGCACCTCGCGCCATCTGTGCCTTCATTATCTTATCTGTTTCCTCAATAAGAATCGGGATAAACCTCAATGCAATAGACATCATCATTGCAATTTCATGAACCGGAACTTTAATGTATTTAAGAAATCCAAGTCCCTTTTCAAGCCCGTCTGTAAGGTTATTAGGCGTTGTTGTAAGTGTCATAAGGGATGAACCCATAATAAGAAAAATAAGCCTTATAACCATAAATACAGCCGTATTAAGGCCTTCATGCGTTATCGTCAGCTTCCATATCTTAATAAGAGGCGTTCCTGGCGTCAGAAACAGATTAAATGCCGCACTGATTACAATTAATATTACAATTGCCTTAAGACCTTTAACAATGAATTTAAGAGGTATCTTTGACAGTGCAATTACAATCGCCAAAAATGCTGCTACAACCAGATACAGCCATATATTACTTCCCAGAAACAGGGATATTACGAATATTAAGGTACCCATAAGCTTAACTCTCGGGTCCAGTCTGTGTATTACCGAATCTGCCTGATAATACTGTCCTATTGTTATATCTCGAATCATATTACTTCCTTTATCCCAGTGCTGACAAAATGCTTTTCTTCGCTTCATCTATTGTGATAGCATCTGTATTAACATCAAAGCCTGCCTGTTTTAAATCATTCATCAAATAAGTTACCTGTGGTGCTGCTAGTCCTATTGCCTCCAGCTCCTTATAATGCCTGAATACATTTCTTGGAGTGTCATCATATGTCAGCACACCATCATTCATTACCATAATTCTGCTCACATAGTTAGCAACATCATCCATGCTGTGTGACACAAGAATAATAGTCATTCCTGTCTCTTCCCTTAAATACTTAAGACAATTAAGAATATCATCTCTTCCCTTAGGGTCAAGGCCAGCCGTTGGTTCATCCAGAATAAGAACATCAGGTTTCATCGCAAGTACACCTGCAATGGCAACCCTTCTCTTCTGTCCACCTGACAAATCAAATGGCGACTGATAAAACATATTATCATCTATTCCAACCAGTCTTAACGACTCAAATGCTCTGATTTCAACCTCCTTCTGTGAAAGGCCAAGGTTCTTAGGACCAAAACATACATCTTTGAATATCTCAGTCTCAAAAAGCTGGTGTTCCGGATACTGAAAAACCAGTCCTACCCTGCTTCTTAATTCTTTCATATTAAAGCCCTGCTCATATATATCTCTGCCATTGTAATATATATGGCCTTCAGTCGGTTTAACAAGTCCATTAAGATGCTGTATAAATGTGGATTTACCCGAACCTGTATGACCAATAAGTCCGATAAATTCACCATCTTCTATTGCACAGCTCACATTTTTCAAAGCCTGCCTCTCAAAGCCAGTGCCTTTTTCATAAATATAGCTGATATTATCTACTATTATTGACATTGAAACCCTCATTTCTAACTCTAATGAGTTCCTCTGTAAATTCTTCTGAAGTCAATATTCCATTCTTTAATGGAACTCCTTCCTTCTGAAGTTCATAGGCTAATTCTGTAACATGTGGTACATCAAGTCTCAATTCCTTTAATTTCTCTACCTGTGAGAATATTTCTCTTGGTGTTCCTGACATTACCAGCTTTCCATCATCCATTACATAAAGCTTGTCTATATCAATTACTTCTTCCATGTAATGAGTGATAAGTATAACCGTTACATTTTCCTGCCTGTTCAATTCATGGAGCACATTAAGTACATCCTTTCGTCCCAACGGATCAAGCATTGCCGTTGGTTCATCTAAGACAATACATTTTGGCTTCATTGCTACAATTCCAGCAATCGCTACCCTCTGCTTCTGTCCTCCAGATAGCTTGTTTGGCGACTGGTTTCTGAAAGCATACATTCCTACTGCTTTCAGGCTTTTTTCAACTCGTTCCCATATTTCTTCCGTTGGAACACCAATATTCTCTGGTCCGAATCCAACCTCTTCATCAACAAGAGTTCCAACTATCTGGTTATCAGGGTTCTGAAATACCATTCCGGCAGTCTGTCTTACCTTTAAAGTATTCTCCTCTTCCCTTGTGTCCATACCATCAACCCACACAGTTCCCTCTGTCGGCATAACGAGCGCATTCAGATGTTTTGCAAATGTTGATTTACCGGAGCCATTATGACCTAACACGGCAACAAAATCGCCCTGCTTAATGTCAATACTCACATTATCAACAGCCTTAGTTATCCCCTCAACATTACCATCTTCATCTCGTCTTATATATTCAAATGTGAGGTTTTTTGCTTTAACTATTCCCATATTACCTCCTGCCCTTTTAAGTCTTACCGCAGATTCCAAAAAAAGCGGATAAGTTTCCTTACCCGCTTAAATTGCAATTGAAATTAAACTAATTCAAGAAGAACTTCCATTGCTGCATCACCTTTTCTTAAACCGATCTTAACGATTCTTGTATAACCGCCCTGACGACCAGCATACTTAGGTGCGATCTCGTCAAATAACTTGTTTGTAAGATCAACAGTCTTAGTATTCTTCTTCTTTCCAGCAGCTGCTGTAGGAACTTCTGTAACTGTGTAAAGAACCTTATCCATCTGCTTTCTAGCATGAAGTCTTGAAGGAAGATCCTTCTTGATTTCCTTCTCTACTGTCTCATATACAGTAACCTTCTTGCCATCAACAACTTCCTTAACTCTCTTGCCTTCAGCATCCTTCTTAGGAACCTTTGCTGAAACCTTAACTGTCTCGAAGTTGTCTTTCTCTTTAACTGCAAGTGTGATGAGCTTTTCAGCCATCTTCTTTACTTCCTTGGCTCTTGCCTCTGTAGTAACAATCTTGCCATTCTCGATTAATGCTGTTACCTGACTTCTTAATAAAGCCTTTCTCTGGCTAGATGTTCTGCCGAGCTTTCTATATTTTGCCATGATTTACCTCCATTTGTAACAGCTACACATGCGCTTATGGACTTACTGTATAGCCGCCGTATCTACAAATTAATCTTCGTTAGGTCTAAGATGTAAGCCCATTTCCTTAAGCTTAAGGAGAACTTCATCTAAAGACTTCTTACCTAAGTTTCTTACCTTCATCATATCATCTGATGTCTTGTTGCAAAGCTCTTCAACTGTGTTGATACCAGCTCTTCTAAGACAATTAGATGAACGAACAGATAATTCAAGATCTTCAATGCTCATTGAAAGGACCTTAGTAGTCTCATCCTCTTCCTGCTCAACCATGATTTCCACTTTCTGAGCGTTCTCTGAAAGATTGATGAATCCCTTTAAATGTTCACTTAAAACCTTAGCTGCGAGACTTAAAGCCTCATCTGGTTCTATTGTTCCATTAGTGAAAATATCAAGTGTAAGCTTATCAAAATCTGTATCCTGACCTACACGAGTATTCTGAACTGCCATATTAACTCTCTCTACTGGTGTGTAGATTGAATCAATAGCGATAACGCCTGCTGGCTGATCATCTCTCTTATTCTTCTCAGAGCTTACATAACCACGACCATTAGTGATTGTAAGTTCCATTGTGAGCTTGCTGTCTGCACCATTAAGATGTGCAATAACAAGATCCGGATTGATTATTTCAATATCAGGATCAACCTGAATATCTGATGCTCTAACTACACCTTCGCCTACGAAGTCAATATGTGCTTCTTTAGGCTCAACAGAATTTCCGTTGTTCTTGATTGATAACTGCTTGATGTTCATGACGATCTCAGTAACATCTTCCTTAACACCTGGAATTGAGCTGAATTCATGAAGTACACCTTCAATCTTGATACTGCTTACAGCTGTACCAACTAATGAAGAGAGCATAATTCTTCTTAAAGAATTACCTAATGTTAAACCATATCCTCTTTCGAGTGGCTCAACAACAAATTTTCCATACTTGCCATCTTCTGATTTTTCTGTCATCTCAATCTTTGGCATCTTGAAATTAAAATCTGCATCAACCATGTATAGTCCCTCCTTTTTATGGGTTTTATAAGTTTTATTCTATATTTCCGGTACGGATTACTTAGAATATAACTCGACGATAAGCATCTCGTTTACAGGAACGTCAATAACTTCTCTTGTAGGGATTGACTTAACTGATCCCTTAAGAGCGTCTGCATCTGCCTCTAACCACTCTGGAACAAGTCTTCCGTTAGTAGACTCAAGGATTTCCTTGTATCTTGCTGATGACTTAGACTTCTCTCTGATTTCGATAACATCTCCAGCCTTTACAAGGTATGAAGGGATGTTTACGCACTTACCATTAACTAATACATGCTTGTGATCAACGATCTGTCTTGCTTCTTTTCTTGTTCTAGCGAATCCTAATCTGAAAAGAACATTGTCAAGTCTGAGCTCGAGCATGATCATAAGGTTCTCACCAGTCATACCCTTCTGTCTCTCAGCCTTCTTATAGTAATTTCTGAAAGGCTTCTCTAATACACCGTAGATGAACTTAGCCTTCTGCTTCTCACGAAGCTGCATTCCATACTCGCTAACCTTTCTACCAGCGTTCTTTGCCTTTCTTCTAGATTTCTTATCTATTCCTAAATATACAGGATCCATTTCAAGAGATCTACATCTCTTGAGGACAGGTGTTCTATTAACTGCCATTGTAATCTTACCTCCCTAAATTAAACTCTTCTACGCTTTGGTGGACGGCATCCATTATGTGGAACTGGAGTAACATCCTTGATACTTGTAACTTCAAGACCAGCTGCTGAAAGTGCTCTGATAGCTGCTTCTCTACCTGAACCTGGTCCCTTAACCATAACGTCTACAGACTTTAATCCATGGATTAATGCAGCCTTTGTTGCTGTCTCAGCTGCCATCTGTGCTGCATAAGGAGTAGACTTCTTAGATCCTCTGAATCCGAGTCCACCTGCAGATGCCCATGATAAAGCATTTCCTTCTGCATCTGTTAATGTAACTATTGTATTATTGAAAGATGACTGAATATGTGCCTGTCCTCTTTCAACGTTCTTCTTAACACGCTTCTTTGTCACTTTTTTTGTAACTTTCTGAGCCATGATAACTAACCTCCTGTGAGTTTAACAATTCAATTATTTCTTCTTATTAGCTACAGTCTTCTTAGGACCCTTACATGTTCTTGCATTAGTCTTTGTCTTCTGACCTCTGCATGGAAGTCCCTTTCTATGACGGATTCCTCTGTAGCATCCGATTTCCTTTAATCTCTTAATGTTCATGGCAACTTCTCTTCTTAAGTCACCTTCTACTAAATGTTCTGGATCAGCATCGATAACCTTAGCAATCTTTGCAACTTCTTCATCTGTAAGATCCTTAACACGTGTATCTGGATTAACGCCAGCCTCTTCAAGAATCTTAGATGCTCTTACTCGGCCAATACCGTAAACATAAGTAAGTCCTATTTCAATACGCTTTTCTCTTGGTAAGTCTACACCTGAAATACGAGCCATGTGTTCTTTAACCTCCGTTTGATCAATTAAATTAATATTAATAATAAAGATAGAAAAATGTAGTCCGATTCCTACGCAGCTCGTTCTAAGCTCTATCCCCCGCTTTGAACGCCTGAAATGTGTGCGTCACCTTCAGTCTACTATATTTGATAGCAATGAACACCGTCAACTTATCCGGATGTGTCATCGCTGCAGCCGCAAAACTGTTCTCTGTCCATTATATTAAAGACAGAATTAGTTATAATACCAACTAGTGACATTGATACTATAACGCAGAAATATGAGAAGTACTTCTACTTCTCTGCTTCAGGGTAATTAGCCCTGTCTCTGCTTGTGCTTAGGGTTTTCACAGATAATTCTGATGCTGCCCTTTCTTTTAATGACTTTGCATTTTTCACAAATTGGTTTAACTGATGATCTAACCTTCACTGCAAAAGCCTCCTTTCAGACAAGTTCGGTTGCTATTATAGCACAACCTTTTCTATCAACGCAAGGAAAATTTTACAAAATTTATAAAGAATATTTTGTACATATATTCCTATTGTTTTTATTTATCTCTCCAAATGATTCTTCCCTTTGTTAAATCGTATGGTGATAACTCAATTGTTACCTTATCACCAGGAAGAATTCTGATGAAGTTCATTCTTAACTTACCACTGATTGTAGCAAGTATCTGATGTCCATTCTCAAGTTCTACTTTAAAAAATGCATTAGGTAATTTCTCAACTACCTTTCCTTCAATTTCAATTACATCTGCCTTTGACATATAAGTTTACCTCCTATTATTTGGCACTGGTTTTAATCTGCTTAATCGCATATTTTATTTCTTCATTACTTATAAACAGGTTTTTCTCTATCTTTTCTGCAAGATCACTATCTTTTTGTTTTATGAGCTGAACATGTTTCAGCTTTTTCTTTTTAAGTTTATCTGTCGGTCTTAATTTACCGTCCGACAGATAAACATATACATCATCAGATTCGAGAATCATATACACAGTACCTTTGTCATGGCCTGCTTTAGAACTTGCAAAATATCCCTTTATATCACTCATAGATGATTAACCTAAGATCTTAACTATTGCAGCAAATACATCATCCATAGGCTGTGTACCATCAACTTCCTTAAGTACACCCTTTCCTGAATAGTATTCAATCAATGGCTGTGTCTGCTCATGATATACTGAAAGTCTGTTCTTTACTGTCTCTGGCTTATCGTCATCTCTTAAGATAAGCTTCTCGCCACATGCATCACATATTCCTTCAACCTTTGTTGGATTGAACTGGATATGGTATGTTGCTCCACAACCTACACATGCTCTTCTTCCAGACATTCTGTTTATTATATTTTCATCAGGAACTTCGACATTGATTGCATAGTCAACTGACTCTCCATTAGCACTAAGAGCCTTATCAAGTGCCTCTGCCTGAGGAATTGTTCTTGGGAATCCATCAAGTACATATCCGTTAGCACAATCCGCTTCCTTGAATCTGTCCATGATAAGATCTACTACTAATTCATCAGGTACGAGCTCTCCCTTATCCATGTATGTCTTTGCCTTCTGTCCAAGCTCTGTATTGTTCTTAATATTAGCTCTGAAAATATCTCCTGTAGAGATATGTGGTATAGCATATTTTGCTGCTATCTTCTTAGCCTGTGTACCTTTACCTGCTCCTGGAGCACCTAACATAATTATCTTCATAATATTTTCTCCATTCCAAAATCATAAATATTCGTAATAAATCATAATACACAAAGGACTTACCCGGCATAAACCGGGCAAGTCAATATTTTATACTAATATCATCCGTGATATAAAGAATTACTCACTGAGGAATCCCTTATAGTAACGATTGCACATCTGAGACTCAATCTGCTTTAATGTCTCAAGTACAACACCAACAATAATGATAATTGATGTTCCACCGAATGAAACAGAAGCATTAAAGAATCCTGTACACATTATTGGAATGAGGGCAATTATTAAAAGTCCGACAGCTCCAATAAATACGATATAATTAAGTATTTTGTTAAGATATTCGCTTGTAGACTTACCAGGTGTTATTCCTGGGATAACTCCACCAGCCTTCTTTAAGTTATCAGCTACCTCAATTGGGTTAAATGTTATTGATGTATAGAAGTATGCGAATATTATAAGCAGTACTATGTATACTAATAAACCAATTGAATACTTTGGAGCTTCAACTCTGCACCAGTATGATGAGCTGAGATATCTGGTCCACTCATATGATTTACCAAATAACTGGGCGATTATAACTGGGAACTGCATAAGTGATGATGCGAAAATAATTGGCATAACCCCTGCAGTATTAACCTTTAATGGAATGTTTGTTGACTGTCCGCCAACTGTTCTTCTACCGCTGACCTTCTGAGAGTACTGAACAGGAATTCTTCTCTCTCCATCCTGAAGGAAGCATACAAGAACTACCATAACAATAAGAATTGCTAATATTATTACTGCTGCTAAAACACCCTTTGCAGGTGTCTTTGGTGCAACAAATGTGCTATATAATGTAGCAAAATCACTAGGCATACCTGATATGATATTAATTAAAAGTACAATTGAAATACCATTTCCAACACCCTTTTCAGTGATTCGCTCACCAAGCCACATTAATACTGCTGAACCAGCTGTAAGTGCAGCTATAACTACGATTATACATACTACATAATGCAATGTGCTAAGCTGTGCTGAATCTTTGATAAGACCTGATCTACCAAATCCAACCGCCATAGCGATACTTTCTATTAAAGAAAGACCAATTGTTACGTATCTTGTAATCGATGCAATCTTCTTTCTACCATCTTCTCCCTCTTTCTGCATTTCCTCTAATTTAGGAATTGCAATTGTGAGAAGCTGCATAATGATTGAAGATGTGATATATGGTGTTATGCTCAGCGCAAAGAGGGACATTCTTTCGAATGAACCTCCTGTAAAAGCACTGAGATAACTTAAATCACCAGTATTAATTCCACTAAGTAAGCTACTAAAATAATTGGTGTCTACACCAGGGATTGGAAGTAAACTTCCAACTCTGACAACAACAAGAATTAATAATGTATATATTATCTTTTTTCTTATATCTTTGTTCTTAAAAGCGCCTACAAGTGTTTTAAACATATTAGATCACCTCGCAGGTTCCGCCGAGAGCCTCGATCTTCTCCTTAGCTGCAGCACTGAATGCGTTAGCCTTAACAGTAAGCTTCTTTGTAAGCTCGCCGTTTGCAAGAATCTTGATTCCGTCCTTAGGATCTTTAACGATTCCTGACTCGATTAATGTATCAACAGTAACCTCTGCACCGTTATCAAAACGATCTAATACATTAACATTAATAGCAACGAATTCCTTACGGTTTCTGTTAGTGAATCCTCTCTTAGGAATTCTTCTATATAATGGCATCTGGCCACCTTCAAAACCTGGTCTTGGTGCTCCTGAACGAGCTTTCTGTCCTTTATGACCCTTACCAGCTGTCTTGCCGTTACCTGAGCCATGTCCACGACCTCTTCTGAAATTATCGCTTAATACTGAACCTTCTGCAGGTCTCAAATTAGATAAATCCATCATTGCACCTCCTTATCTGTAATTAGATTTCTTCTACCTTTAACATATAACCAATCTGCTGAATCTGTCCTCTTGTAGCAGCATTATCTGGAAGTTCAACTGTCTTATGCATCTTTGTAAGACCCATAGCTTCAACAGTTTTTCTATGCTTAGGAACAGCGCCGATTGGAGACTTAACTAAAGTTATTCTTAACTTCTCAGCCATTTTAACCTCCATCTCCTGCTTAGCAGGAATCACAATTTAATTAACCAAGGATCTCGCTAACTGACTTTCCACGAAGTCTTGCAACTTCTTCTGGAGTCTTCATAGACTTAAGTCCTTCGATTGTTGCTAATACAACATTCTGCTTGTTGTTTGATCCAAGTGACTTTGTACGGATATTCTTGATACCTGCAAGCTCAAGGATTGAACGTGCTGGACCACCAGCGATGATACCAGTACCTTCTGGAGCTCTCTTTAATAATACTGTAGCTCCTCCGAACTTTCCAAGAAAATCATGTGGAACTGAACCGTTCTCATCGATTGGAACTTCTACTAAATGTTTGATAGCATCTTCTTTTCCCTTGCGGATAGCTTCTGGAATTTCAGCTGCCTTACCAACACCTGCACCTACGTGTCCGTTGCCGTCACCAACAACTACTAATGCTGCAAAACGCATGTTACGTCCGCCCTTTACAACCTTTGTTACACGCTTGATTGATACTACATTATCATTTAATTCTAACTGACTAGCATCAATTATTGTACGTTTCATACTGTAATCTCCCTTCCGCTTAGAATTCAAGGCCAGCTTCACGAGCTGCCTCTGCTAATGCCTTAATTTTACCTGCATAAATGAAACCGCCTCTGTCATAAACAACAGTCTTGATTCCCTTTTCTAATGCTCTCTTTGCTACGACTGTACCAACAGCAGCTGCTGCTTCAACATTATTTGTCTTCTCAAGCTCTGCCTTAACTTCCTTATCAAGAGTTGATGCTGATACAAGTGTCTTTCCAACTGTGTCGTCAATAATCTGAGCATACATATGATTATTGCTTCTGAACACAGCTAAACGTGGTCTTTCTGCAGTACCACTGAAACGATTACGTAATCTTCTATGCTTCTGTTCGCGAACTACTGTTCTTGATTTCTTACTAACCATTATGTTTTCTCCTTTAATTATTTCTTACCAGTCTTACCAACTTTACGTCTGATAACTTCATCAGCATACTTGATACCCTTGCCCTTATATGGCTCTGGAGCTCTCTTTGCTCTGATTTCAGCTGCGTACTGGCCAACTGCTTCTTTACTGATACCTTTAACAATGATGATGTTTGTTCCATCAAGAACTGTTTCAATTCCTTCTGGATCTTCCATCTCAACTGGATGAGAGTAGCCTAATGAAAGAACTAACTTCTTACCCTGCTTCTGTGCTCTATAACCAACACCGTTAACTTCAAGCTTCTTCTCATAGCCTTCTGTAACACCAATAATCATGTTATGAATAAGTGTTCTTGTAAGTCCATGTAATGACTTCATCTTCTTTAAGTCATTTGGTCTTGAAACAACGATTTCAGAACCTTCCTGCTTAATGTCCATCTCTGCTGGTAAAACTCTCTCAAGAGTTCCCTTTGGACCCTTTACAGTCACTTTATTATTTTCTGCAATCTCAACAGTAACTCCTGCTGGGATAGCGATAGGCATTCTTCCTATACGTGACATGCCGTGCACCTCCTAATTATAATGAGGGAAACATTCATATACGCTGAACTACGATGGGATAGGATTCCCGTTTCCCTGTGTGTAAGTGTTCAATAATTACCAAACGAAGCAAAGAACTTCTCCACCAACGCCGAGCTTTCTAGCTTCCTTGTCAGTGATAACGCCCTTGTTTGTAGATATAATAGCTACACCAAGACCACCGAGAACCTTTGGAAGTTCTTCCTTGTTTGCATATACTCTAAGACCTGGCTTAGAGATTCTCTGAAGACCTGAAATGATCTTCTCATTCTTAGAAGCACCGTACTTTAATGTAATACGGATATCGTTGAACTTACCGTTCTCAACGAGCTCATAAGACTTAATATAACCCTCGTCTAAAAGAATCTTAGCGATTGCAAGCTTCATCTTAGATGATGGAACATCAACTGTGTCGTGCTTTGCTGTATTTGCATTACGAATTCTTGTAAGCATATCTGCAATTGGATCTGTCATTGAAATTTTCCTCCTTATTTTAACTGGTTTCCTGTTACCAGGACTACGTTAATTGATTTTACCAAGATGCTTTCTTAACTCCAGGAATCTGTCCCTTGTAAGCTAATTCACGGAAGCAAATTCTGCAGATTCCGTATTTTCTTAAAACAGAATGTGGACGACCACATATTGTACAACGTGTATACGCTCTTGTAGAGAACTTAGGTGCTCTCTGCTGCTTAACCTTCATAGAAGTCTTAGCCATTGAATTTCCCTCCTTAATTATTTCTTAAATGGCATGTTGAATAATCTTAATAACTCACGAGCTTCCTCATCAGTCTTAGCTGTAGTTGTAATGATTACATCCATACCTCTAACCTTATCAATCTTGTCATATTCGATTTCTGGGAAGATAATCTGCTCTTTGATACCTAAAGCATAGTTACCTCTTCCATCAAATGAATCAGCGCTAACGCCACGGAAGTCACGTACACGTGGTAATGCAAGGTTTACTAATCTGTCAAGGAATTCATACATCTTCTCTCCTCTTAATGTAACCTTACAACCAATTGCCTGACCCTCTCTTAACTTGAAGTTAGCAATTGAATTCTTAGCTCTTGTAAGAACTGCCTTCTGACCAGCAATTGTTTCCATTTCCTTAACAGCTGTGTCAAGAAGCTTTGAATTTTCCTTAGCTTCGCCAACGCCCATGTTAATTACGATCTTATCAATCTTTGGAACCATCATTGGGTTCTTGTAACCGAATTTCTCAGTCATTTTCTTAGTAATTTCATTATCGTATAATTCTCTAAGTCTACTCAAAATTATTGCCTCCTTCCTTTATTAATCGATAACTTCGCCAGTTGCCTTAGCAACACGAACTTTCTTACCGTCCTTGAAGTCATAACCAATCTTTGTTTCCTTACCCTTTAATGAGTAAGCGATATTTGAGATATCGATTGGTGCTTCCTGGTGGAGAATTCCACCCTGCTGATTAGCTGCGCTTGGCTTAGCATGCTTTGTAACCATGTTAACACCCTCAACTAATGCTGTATGATTCTTAGCATTTACAGACAATACCTTGCCCTCTTTGCCCTTGTCTTTTCCTGCGATAACCTTAACAGTATCGCCTTTTTTAATTCTAACAGCTGACATTGTGGTACCTCCTATAATACTTCTGGAGCAAGAGATACGATTTTCATGAACTTCTTATCTCTTAACTCTCTGGCTACTGGACCAAAGATACGAGTTCCCTTAGGAGTCTGATCATCTTTAATTATAACAGCAGCATTCTCATCAAATTTAATATATGAACCGTCCTTACGACGTGCGCCCTTTACTGAACGTACGACAACGGCCTTAACAACGTCACCCTTTTTAACAACGCCGCCTGGTGTTGCTTCTTTAACAGTAGCGACAATTACATCACCGATATTTGCATATCTTCTTGTAGATCCGCCCATAACTCTGATACAAAGAATTTCCTTAGCACCAGTATTATCAGCAACCTTAAGTCTGGTTTCCTGTTGTACCATAATACTACTCCTTTCAGTAATATCACAAATAAATTCTTATTATTTTGCTCTACTGATAATCTCAACTAATCTCCATCTCTTATCCTTAGATAAAGGTCTAGTCTCCATTACCTTAACAACATCTCCGATTAAACATTCATTGTTCTCATCGTGTGCCTTTAACTTGTAAGTTCTTTTAACGATCTTATTGTAAAGTGGATGCTTAACGTTGTCCTGTACTGCAACAACGATTGTCTTATCCATCTTATTGCTTATAACCTTACCTGTACGAGTTTTTCTTAAATTTCTCTCTTCCACAGTTATTCTCCTTTCTTAGGATATCTAAGTCTACATGCCTTAATTAAGCATTCTTCTGTGCAATTACAGTCTGGATTCTAGCGATGTTCTTACGAACTTCCTTAATTCTGCTTGTGTTGTCCAGCTGATTTGTTGCGTTCTGGAATCTTAAATTGAAAAGTTCCTTCTTAGCAGCTACTAATTCTTCATTTAACTCTGCAGCTGATTTTGCCTTTAAATCTTCTACATACTTATTAATTTTCACTGTTATCACCGCCTTCTAAGTCTGCACGTGAAACAATCTTGCACTTGCAAGGAAGCTTATGTGTTGCGAGACGTAAAGCTTCTCTTGCTGTTTCTTCAGCAACGCCTGAAATCTCGAACATTACACGTCCAGGTTTAACTACTGCTACCCAGCACTCCAAGTTACCTTTACCTTTACCCATACGAACACCGATAGGCTTACCTGTTACCGGCTTATCTGGGAAAATCTTTATAAATACTTTACCACCACGCTTAATATATCTTGTCATAGCGACACGGGCAGCTTCTATCTGATTTGATTTGATCCAACAAGGTTCTGTTGCAACAATACCGAATTCACCATTAGTGATCTTATTGCCTCTTGTAGCCTTACCAGCCATAGAACCACGGAACTGTCTACGATGTTTAACTCTCTTAGGTAGTAACATTACTTATCGCTCCCTTCCTTTTCTACGTTAGCGTTGGCATTATTCTTTGTAGGAAGAACCTCACCTTCGTAGATCCAAACCTTAACACCAACCTTGCCATAAGTTGTATCTGCTTCTGCAAATCCATAGTCGATATCTGCACGAAGTGTCTGAAGAGGAATTGTACCCTCGCTATAGAACTCTGTACGAGCCATATCAGCTCCACCGAGACGTCCTGAGCAAGATGTCTTGATACCCTTAGCTCCCTGCTTCATTGTTCTGCCCATGCAAGACTTCATAGCTCTTCTGAAAGAGATACGGTTCTCTAACTGCTGAGCGATGTTCTCTGCAACAAGCTGAGCATCCTTATCTGGTCTCTTAACTTCCTTAATATCAATGCTTAACTTCTTAGCAGATGTTAACTTCTCTACCTGCTTCTTTAAGTTCTCGATTTCAGCACCGCCCTTACCGATTACGATACCAGGCTTAGCTGTATGAATAACGATCTTTAATCTGTCTGAAGCTCTCTCTGTTTCAATCTTTGAAATTCCTGCAGCATATAACTTATTCTTGAGGAATTTTCTAATGTTATAATCTTCTACAAGGTTATCAGCGAAATCGTCTTCTGCATACCACTTTGCATCCCAGTCTTTGATTACGCCGACTCTTAAACCATGAGGATTAACTTTCTGTCCCATAAAGACTCCTTTCTATCTCTTAGAAAATAATTATCTTTCATTTAAAACAACAGTGATATGGCTCATTCTCTTTTCGATTCTGTAAGCTCTACCCTGTGCTCTTGGATGTACTCTCTTCATTGTTGGTCCCTTGTTAGCGTAGCATTCTTCTACATATAACTTACTTGGGTCCATACCGTTATTGTTCTCAGCATTAGCTGCTGCTGACTTTAATAACTTCTCTATAATAGATGATGCATATCTTGGATTGTACATAACAATTGCAAGTGCTTCATCAAGGCTCTTGCCTCTGATAGCATCTAATACGAAACAAGCCTTCTGAACAGATACTCTAGCGTAAGATAACTTTGCGCTTGGTCTTGTATCCTTAACAGCGTTTCTTTCACGTTTAATCTGGGATCTATGTCCGTTAGCCATGGATTAAACCTCCTTTCAAAAATTCAAATTATCTACTCTTCTTTTCGTCTTTGCCGTGTCCTCTGTAAGTTCTTGTTGCAACGAACTCACCGAGCTTATGACCAACCATATCCTCTGTAACATATACAGGCACATGCTTTCTACCATCATGAACAGCGATTGTATGACCTACAAACTGAGGATAAATTGTTGAACGACGAGACCAAGTCTTAATAACCTGTTTGTCGTTTGCAGCATTTAAAGCATCAACTTTCTTAAGTAAGCTCTCGTCTGCAAATGCTCCCTTTTTAAGTGATCGAGCCATAGGTTGAAACCTCCTTATAATCTTCGTGAATAATAATAGTTACGATTGTAGGCTAATTACTTAATAGCCTTTCCGTTTCTTCTTCTTACGATAAGCTTGTTTGAAGCCTTCTTAGCCTTACGAGTCTTAAGACCCATAGCTGGCTTGCCCCAAGGTGTCATTGGGCTTGGACGACCAACTGGTGCTCTACCTTCACCACCACCATGTGGATGGTCATTAGGGTTCATAACAGAACCACGAACTGTAGGTCTGATACCCATATGTCTCTTACGTCCAGCCTTACCAAGATTAATAAGGTTGTGATCTCCATTACCTACAACACCGATTGTTGCGCGGCAGATAATTGGAACCATTCTCATCTCGCCTGATGGTAATCTAAGTGTTGCATACTTGCCTTCCTTAGCCATAAGCTGAGCTGAGTTTCCAGCAGAACGAACAAGCTGTCCACCCTTACCTGGATATAATTCAATGTTGTGTACCTGAGTACCAACTGGAATCTCTGAAAGTGGTAAGCAGTTACCTACTCTTACTTCTGCACCAGCACCATTCTGTACTGTCATGCCATCTGTTAATCCCTGAGGAGCAAGGATATATGCCTTCTCGCCATCTGCGTAGCAGATAAGAGCGATGTTAGCTGTTCTGTTTGGATCGTACTCAATTCCGATAACCTGTGCTGGAACGCCTTCCTTGTTTCTCTTGAAATCAATTATTCTATATTTCTGTCTGTTTCCACCACCGTGGTGTCTTACAGTAATCTTACCCTGGTTGTTACGACCAGCATTCTTGCTCTTCTTAGCAAGTAATGACTTCTCTGGAGTACTCTTTGTAATCTCTGAGAAATCAGATCCAGTCATATTTCTTCTGGAAGGTGTATATGGGTTATATGTCTTAATTCCCATTATTTCTCTCCTTTCGAGTCTGTGTAATATTGTTTTCTACACTTTAAAGCTACTAATTAAAGGCCTTCAAAGATTTCGATTTCCTTGCTGTCAGCTGTTAACTGTACAATTGCCTTCTTAGTCTTAGAAGTTGTACCAGCTGTTCTGCCTCTTCTCTTCTTCTTGCCATCAAGATTCATTGTGTTAACTGAAGCAACCTTAGTTCCTTCGAACATCTTCTCAACAGCATCCTTAATCATTGTCTTGTTAGCATCTGTATGAACTAAGAATGTATACTTCTTATCTGCCATATCAGCCATAGACTTCTCTGTGATTACAGGCTTGAGGATTACATCATAATACTGTACGTTTGCCATTATGCATACACCTCCTCTAATTTTTCAACAGCAGCCTTAGTAACTACTAATGTTTCATACTTTAATACATCGTATGTGTTGATTTCGTTAGTAGCTGAAACCTTAACTGTAGGAATGTTTCTTCCTGAAAGAACTACGTTCTTATTCTCGCCTTCGATAACTACTAAAGCCTTATCAACCTTTAAGTTGCTCATAACTTCTGCGAACTTCTTTGTCTTAACTTCGTCAAGGTTAAATGCATCAAGAACTACGATCTTGTTGTCAGCAACCTTTGATGATAATGCAGAAAGAAGAGCAATTCTCTTTTCCTTCTTATTCATCTTGAATGAATAATCTCTTGGCTTTGGTGCAAATACAACACCACCGCCTGTCCACTGTGGAGATCTTGTAGAACCCTGTCTTGCATGACCAGTTCCTTTCTGTCTCCAAGGTTTTCTTCCGCCACCAGAAACTTCTGAACGTGTCTTTGCGCTCTGTGTTCCCTGACGATTATTTGCAAGCTGGTTAACTACTGCCATGTGTACAAGATGTTCGTTAACTTCTACACCAAATACAGCATCATTTAATTCGATTGAACCAACTTCTTTGCCTTCAATATTGTAAACAGATACGTTTGCCATCTGTGTGGTCCTCCTTCCTTAGCAAAAACTACTTAGCAGCTTTTACTGTTTCTTTCAGTGTTACTAATGATTTCTTAGGTCCAGGTACTGCACCCTTAACTAAGATTACGTTGTTTTCAACATCAACTCTTACTACTTCAAGATTCTGGATTGTGATTCTCTTAGAACCCATATGTCCAGGCATTCCTTTTCCCTTGAATACTCTACCAGGTGTTGTTGCTGATCCGTTTGAACCCTGATGTCTGTGGAACTTAGAACCATGAGCCATAGGTCCTCTTGACTGGCCTAATCTCTTGATTGCGCCCTGGAAACCTTTACCCTTTGAAATAGCAGTTGCATCAACCTTATCGCCTGCAGCGAAGATATCAGCCTTGATTTCGTCCTTTACAGAGTACTCTGAAGCATTCTCAAACTTGAACTCTCTTAAGAATCTCTTGTAAGGAACCTCTGCCTTATCAAAATGTCCTTTAACAGGCTTGTTTACTAACTTTTCTCTAATGTCAGCAAAACCAACCTGAACTGCATCGTAACCGTCGTTTTCTACTGTCTTAACTTGTGTAACAACACAAGGACCAGCCTGAAGAACAGTTACAGGTGTTAAAACACCGTCTTCGTTGAAGATTTGAGTCATTCCGACTTTTGTAGCTAAAATTGCCTTCTTCATTGATTTTCCTCCTGTTTAATCTACAGCGGACAAGATGATGTGTGATACACAGCGCATCCTGTCATCCTAGAACAGCTAATATAAGTGGAACCCGCACCACTGCTTGTTACTTCTATATTAAACCCTTAGGATTATTGCTTTAATAATGAAAAATTCCAGATAATGATTAGTTCATTACCTTAAGGTTGATGAATACACCAGCTGGCATCTCTAACTTAGATAATGCATCTACAGTCTTCTGAGATGGTGATAATACATCGATAAGTCTCTTATGAGTTCTCTGCTCGAACTGCTCTCTTGAATCCTTGTACTTGTGAACAGCTCTAAGAATAGTAACAACTTCCTTCTTTGTTGGAAGAGGTACCGGACCACTCACCTGTGCTCCTGTCTTCTTAGCAGTTTCGATGATTTTCTTAGCTGACTGATCAATCAACTGATGATCGTAAGCCTTCAGAGTAATTCTGATTACCTGATTTGCCATAAAAAAAGTCGCCTCCTTCGCACTTTATTGTTTAAGTACGACAAGCGGTGACTGTACACACTCCCACGCGTATCATATAGTCTCATTCATAATTCGACCCACGCGCGTCATTTCTGCGGATTGCAGATGATTTTGGTACAGTGACTTGTCGCCAGTTTCTTCGCCGGAGATTATCTCCAGCATTGACATTCGCTCCACGGAAAACCTGCTTTATTAAAGCAGCAACCTCACGCTTCACAGCTATCAATGTCACAGCAAGTATTAATATACACTACTCTCTATATAAAATCAACAGAAAAAATTGTATTTTTTTTAGTACAATACAAAACAAATTTGACCGGAACATAAGTCCCGGTCAAAACAGTATTTTAATAAAATCCAAATCCAAGATACATAGAATTAATCTTCCACTTACCATCTTCATATTTATAATATATGTAAGCTGAATTATTGTTATTATTCTTGTCGTTAGCTTTATCACTTCCTGAGTACTGTATCTTGTATGTATATCCTAGTTTAATTGAAACTTTAATCACCGGGCATCCATCATCTGAATCCACTCTGAAAGATGTATCCGCGATAGAAGCTGTGAATTTGGAAATCTTCAAATTGGATACAGTTTTGTATTTGTCATTGTAGCTGTCGTAAATATTCTTATAAGCTGACTCTATGTTCTTCTTTTCTTCTTTACACACCCTGTCGGCTATAGCTGAATAATCTTTCTTTGCCTGTACAGCGTTAATTATTGCATCCACATCTGTTCTTGCCTGTGTCTTAAGTTCTTCAAGCTTCGAATTAACATATTTTGCATTGTATGTTCCAACAGTAAATGTATCTTCATCATGTGCTGCATAAAGCTGTGTTGTGTAGTCCTCTATAAATTCTCCAGTCACCTTAATATTATTCTTTCCATTGAACAGATATGGTATAACATATTCATCAGAAGAGCCGTTTCCATTCTTAGATGCATCCGACTTATATCCATCGCCAACAATAACATCATTAATATATAACGAAAGTCCCTTTGGAACCTTTATTGTAACATCCTTTACTACAAGATTCTCAGCGCTGACTTTATACTTCTTAAAGAAAAGCATATAGTGCTTATTGGCTACTGTTAGATACACATCATTATACTGCATTCCCGAATCTGTTATATATCCGACCTTAACAGCCTTGTTACCAGGCATCTTGCTATATGTTGAGACAATGTCATCTGCTGCCATCTTTTCAACTTTCTCACCAGTCGCATCTGCATGAACATTAATAAATGCTTCCTTAGTAAGGAACTCCCCATCAGGTAGATTAATAAGACTATACGCATCATTCCATTCGCACTCTGCAACCGCCTTAACATACTGCTTGGCAGTTTTCTTATAATCTGTCACATTCTTTCCCACACATACAAATATAATTATGGCAGCTATCACAGCAACTCCCGCAGCTACAATTGCAATTATACGCTTAGGGAATCTGGCAGGTTTATTATTGGCAGGCTGCTGACCAGAATTCTGACCTGTAAACTGTGTAGGCTGTACAGGCTGTTGACCAAAAGCCTGCTGTGGCTGAACTGGAACACTTTGCTGTACGGGTGTTACTTCCGGCTCTGCTGTCACACTCTCCTGTACCGGTGTTTCCTCCGGCTCTGCTGGCACATTCTCCTGTACCGGTGTTACCTCTGGCTCTTCTTCCACACTTTCCTGCACCGGTGTCTCCTGAGGCACATCTATCACCAGGCGTGTTCCACAGTTTCCACAGAATAGTGCATCGTCCTCGTTCTTTGTTCCGCAATTTGGACAAAACATAATTTTTCCTCCCTCATATGATTAATATAGTAAATCATATATCATCATACCATGAATATATGATTTGCTCAACCAAATAATCTGTTCTGATGTCACTTGTTTTGTTAATATTTACTACTGTTTCTGTTTCTCTATTTTTTCTGCAAGATCATTAAGATATTCCCATCGCTCCATCTTTTCTTCAAGCTGCCTTTCCACATCTTCCTTTTCCTTAGTAAGTTCTGCAAGCTTAGAATAAGAAGTTGCATTCTTTGCAATCTCGTCATCAAGTTCTGAAACTTTGTTTTCAAGCTTCTCTATATCATCATCTATAGTCTCATATTCCTTCTGTTCCATATATGTAAACTTAATCTTATCCTCATGGCTGTTATATGCTTTCTTCACCTGACCTGCTGCCTTTGATTTGGATGTATCAGATGTTCCATTTGATGCCACATTATATATAGAAGAAACACATTTATCCCTGTAGTCCGTATAACCGCCTTCATACTGTGTAAGGTGACCTCCTGCCTCAAACGCAAATATCCTGTCAACAACTCTGTCAAGGAAATATCTGTCATGTGAAACTGTGATTACAATACCTGCAAATCCATCAAGATACTCCTCAAGAATCTCAAGAGTTTCAATATCAAGATCATTGGTAGGCTCATCGAGAATAAGCACATTGGGCGCACTCATAAGAACACTTAACAGATAAAGTCTTCTCTTCTCACCACCTGACAGCTTGCTTATAGGCGTCCACTGCTGCTTCGGTGTAAAAAGAAACTTCTCACACATCTGTGACGCTGTTGCCTTTCCATCTGCCGTCGTAACATATTCACCTATGCTTCTTACGAACTCTAGCACAGTAAGGCTGTCGTCAAGTGGTTCGTTCTCCTGCATGAAATATCCGATTCTTACAGTCTCTCCAACCTCAACACTGCCACTGTCCGGTTCAAGCTGGCCTGCTATAATCTTCATAAGCGTAGACTTTCCGCATCCGTTATCACCGACAATACCTATTCTGTCATCTCTTAGAAAAATGTAGGTGAAATCGTCAATTATTGTCCTCTCTCCAAAGCTTTTGCAAATGTTGTGGAGTTCAACAGTCTTTCTTCCAAGCCTGCTGCTGACTGAATTCATATCCATAAGCTGCTTGTCAAATCTTGCTCTCGCCTGCTTTGAAGCCTCCTTCATATCCTCGAATCTGTCAATTCGTGCCTGCTGCTTGGTAGAACGAGCCTGGCATCCTCTTCTTATCCACGCGAGTTCCTTCCTTAATATATTCTGTCTCTTAGCCTCAGTTGCCCTCTCCATCTCCTCACGCTGGGTCTTCAGTTCAAGAAAGCCTGAATAATTCGTATCGTAGCTATAAAGGGAAGCTTTATCAAGCTCTACAATCCTGTTAGTTACATTATCAAGGAAATACCTGTCATGAGTAACCATGATAAGTTCTCCCTTGAAATTCTTAATAAACTGTTCCAGCCAGAGTACCATGTCATTATCAAGATGGTTCGTAGGTTCATCAAGAATAAGAAGTCTTGCCGGCTCAACTAAAGTTCTCGCAAGTGCCGCTCTCTTTTTCTGACCACCTGATAAAATATTCATCATTGCGCCATGATTTGTTATTCCAAGCTTGTTAAGAATCTCTTTTGCTTTTGGCTGGCTGTCCGCATGCTTTCCACGCATAACATATTCCAGTACATTTTCATTCTCATAATACAGAGGTGTCTGTGCAAGATACGCAAGCTCAATCCCCTTGCCCTTGACAACCTGTCCCTCATCTGGTTCTTCAACACCTGCAATAATCTTTAAAAGTGTAGACTTACCAGTTCCATTCACACCTATAAGTCCAATCTTATCGCCACTGTTAATTCCCAGACTTATATTATTAAAAAGTTCCTTTTCTCCGTAGGTCTTGCTGACCTTTTCTACATTTAATATATTCACTATTATCTCCGTTATATAAATTATTTGTCATCATCTGAAAGATTATAGAAATTCTTAAGCTTCTGTGCAAGCTCCGGATCTTTCTTCTTCAGATGTTCATAATGCTTCCTCTTCTGCTCCATCATATGCTCATATGCATACGGATTGTGAAGCTTTAATCTGTCAAGCATTTCCTTTCTGTGTTCTTTAAGCATCTGGATTGCGTCAGGATTAATCTGTGCCAGCTTCTTCTCAACAACCACACGGCGCTCATCAATTCTTTTCTCAATATCATCAATATCAAGATTAGGATATTTTTTATCGTCAAACAAATGCATTTCAAGCCGCTCAAGCAGGTCATTCTCATCAAAGAGTCCGATTCTTCCCCATGCAGCATGCTTTTCAGCATCAACAATAACATTCTTCTCATCTTTCTTGACACTGCCAATCTCATCAGCCATCTCTGCTGCCATCTTCTCAAGCCATTCGTCTGCATCTGCACCAAAAGCCCACTCAATTTCTGCAAGTCTTTCGTTGTCCTCATGTACCTCGCCAGAAACAACCTGCTCTTCTTCCCCGTCCTCGACAGGATATGGTCTGTCCAGCCCTGCATCTCTTAGAGCAAGCGGAATCGTTCTTCTAACAACACCTTTTTCAACTAGCTCACCTGCACCAAGCTCTCTTAGCTGGTCATTAAGTGTGTGTTCATGCTCTGTAATATAGAATCTGATTCCTTTCTTTTCAAGTGCCTTATATAAAGACATAAGCCTGTCAACTGCCGTCACATCAATAGAACCCACACCTCCGGCGTCTACAATTACCCATTTAGTATTATCATCAAGATTCTTTTCTATATCATCAACAAATGTATTAATATTTGCAAAGAAAAGTGCACCGTTAAATCTGTATATAACCGCACCTTTTATCTTCTTTACATTACGGTATCTGTTAAGACTGTAGAACCCTTCCTGTCCCGTTATAACTCCGAGAAATGCTCTTGGTGGTTCAACCGCTTTGACAATAACAGCTATGAATGAAAGAATAACACCGATTACAACTCCGTATATCGTTCCGAATAACAGAACGCCTAAAAATGCTCCTACAAATATTGCAAACTCCGTATGGTCTGTTTTCCATAATTTAACTGCAAGCCCGAATTCAGTAATTCCTATCAGTGCTGCAACAACAATTCCTGTAAGTATTGGTACAGGAAGATACTCAAGCACCGGTGTTCCAAAAAGCACTATAAGAAGCATTGTCAGAGAAGCTGTTATTGACATAACCTGTGATTTACAACCAAACTGGTCTGCAATTCCTGTTCTTGACACACTTCCATTCAAAGGGCATCCGCCAATTACAGCAGAAGCCGCATTTGCAGCAGCATAAGACAGAATTTCTCTGTTATTGCTTACTTTATAGCCATATTTGTTGGCATAATTATTAGTTGCAAGCAATGTCTGCGCCATGACAACACCTGCCACTGAAAGTCCAAGAAGTATTATATCTGACGGATTCTTAAACACAACTGACATATCAGGAAGTGAGAATCCCGGCAGCCCCTTATCAACATGTGGAAGAAGCTTAACACCGAATCTGTCAATATGAAAAATTGCAGTTGCAAGTGCACCAAGTACCATAAGAAGTACTGACATCGGAAACTTTGGAATGAACTTCTTCGCAACAAGAATAATCACAACTGTTCCGACTCCAAGCATTGCTGACAACAGATTAAACGACTTCATCTCCCCAGCTATATGTATAAGAAGCTTTATTGCCTCTCCTGTTCCCGCATTACCGCCAAACAGCTTCGCTGTCTGCATAAGAATTATTGTCACACCAATACCGCTTATGAATCCACCCATTACAGGTGTCGATATGTAATTGACAATACGCCCTGCTTTGATAAAGAAGAAAAGCAGCAGCCACAATGCTGCAACTAAAGTTATCGACGGAACCACTGCCTTCGCCTCCTCAGAGCCTGACACTATCCCAAGCGTTGCAAGTGTTCCACCGACAAGTGCAGCCGGAGTTGCATCCACTCCGAACACAAACTGTGGCGAAGATGTCACAAGTCCATATATAAGCACTGGCAGAATAGAGCAGTACAGACCATACACCGCTGGCAGTCCCGCAATCTGTGCATATCCCATTGATATAGGAATTGACACAAGAGCAACAATTATTCCTGATACAATATCTTTCCGTATATTCTTTAAACTAACATTTTTCAATATGCAACGCCCCTTAATCAGATTTCGATAGAAATATATTAACATAAAACTTGCCTGTTCAAAACATTTTTGCACGATTGCAGTTATTAATATTTTCGTATATAATTATTTAATAACAAATGCGGTACCAAACTGCAACACATTTTTATATAGAAAAGGATACTTAATTATGTTTATAGCTGACAACTGGAAAGATTATGAAGTAATAGATACCTCTAAGGGCGAAAAACTTGAACGCTGGGGTAAGTATATTCTTGTACGCCCGGACCCACAGGTAATATGGGACACTCCTAAGAAAGAGCGTGGCTGGAAGAATATGAACGGTCATTACCACAGAAGTTCCAAGGGCGGCGGAGAATGGGAGTTCTTTGACCTTCCACAGCAGTGGCAGATTCACTACAACAGTCCTTCATTTGAACAGGAGCTGACATTCAACTTAAAGCCATTCAGCTTCAAGCACACAGGAATATTCCCTGAGCAGGCTGCTAACTGGGACTGGTTTGGAAAGATAATCTCTGATGCCAGGAAAAAGCGTGGCAGCGAACCTGTAAAGGTTCTTAACCTGTTTGCTTATACTGGTGGAGCAACACTTGCATGTGCAGCCGCAGGTGCTAATGTTACGCATGTAGATGCTTCTAAGGGTATAGTCGCATGGGCTAAAGAAAATGCACAGTCTTCAGGACTTATTGACAAGCCTATCCGCTGGATAGTTGATGACTGTGTAAAGTTTGTAGAAAGAGAGATAAGAAGAGGCAACCATTACGACGCAATTATCATGGATCCACCTTCATATGGACGTGGTCCTAAAGGAGAAATCTGGAAAATAGAAGAAGCCATACACCCGCTTGTTAAGCTTTGTGCACAGCTTCTTTCTGATGAACCATTATTTTTCCTTATTAATTCATACACTACAGGTCTTCAGCCAGCCGTTCTTACTTATATGTTAAGCACAGAACTTAAGAGCTTTGGCGGACACTGTGATTCACAGGAAGTAGGTCTTCCTGTTTCAAGTAACGGACTTGTACTTCCATGTGGTGCTTCTGGCCGCTGGATGAAATAATTAATACACAACTCCATCGAGTGACGGCGATTCTTCGCCGTCATTCACAATCCTGATAACAAGATGATTAGGCAGACATGTGATTGGCATTAAAGGCTCAGATATATAGCCCATGTTCACACACAGCTTATCCGGACAGCTTGCATCAGCAATCTTAATCTTTCCATTCTCGACAAGAATATCATTATACTCTCCATCCCCGTATTCAATCCTGAACGTGTACGGATTCTTAACATCATCTAACGAAACAGTTCTTAACAATTCGTTATCTCTGTATATATAAGCGGTCTTACTACCGTCATTCTTTCCTGATTTCATATATATAATAGAAGCCACACTTGCCCCGACAAGCAGAACAATCACGGCCACCACTGCAACAACTCTTTTTTTCACAATCTCCTCCATCTGCTACATAGTATATTTTTTAGGAATATATCTGTCTGCAAAGAAGCACACAAGGCCCGTAAACAGACCTGTTATAACACCGCTTATCACAAGGAACGGCATGTACGCAAATATACCTGACAATCTGAGTATGAAAAATGCAGCAAGAATCTGACCTGCATTGTGCGACACCGCGCCAAGTATACCTGTAAGGAATATATACTGTCCCCTAAGCAATTTATTAACAGCTGCCATCACAATAAGACATAAAAATCCACCACTTACACTATATATAAATGATACTGCCTGCCCTGTAAATATTGTAGCCAGTATAATTCTCATAGCCAGCACAATAGCTGCATCACTGAATTTATACCTTTTTAATACAAAAAGTGTGACTATATTGGCAAGTCCTAATTTAACTCCTGGTATTGGAACAAGCGTAGGTATCGCTGATTCCACAACAAATATTGTCAGTGCAATTGTTGTAAGTAATGCCAGCGTTGTAAGTCTCTTAACATCAAAAGTTTTCTTCATGTCTGCCTCCGCATAAATATTACCTATGCATTTTAACAGACATTTCATATTAAGACAATAATTCGTTAAATTAATTCAAATTCATGCAAAATCAGTTTGACAGTTTGTAAAAATATAGTATAATCATTTGGCTTTATAAATATACGAAAGTGAGGAAATCCTATGGTAAAAGACATGACAAATGGTTCGCCTTCCAAGCATATTCTTGGATTTGCAGTTCCAATGCTGTTCGGAATGCTGTTTCAGCAGTTCTACAACCTTGTTGACACAATAATCGTTGGTAAAACTCTCGGTGTTGAAGCTCTTGCCGGAGTTGGAGCAACAGGTTCTATTAACTTCATGATAATCGGTTTCTGTATGGGAGTCTGTAACGGATTCGTGATTCCGGTTGCCCAATGCTTTGGTGCAAAGAAACCTGCTGACCTTAGAAAATATGTATTTAACGGATATATCTGCAGTATTGTGTTTGCCATAGTGCTTACGCTTGCATCCGTAATATTCTGCCGCAGGATACTTATTATCATGAATACACCGGCAGATATTATTGACCATGCCTATAATTACATAGTAGTTATATTCATAGGAATCCCAACTGTATTCCTGTACAACATGGTGTCTGGTGTTATCCGTTCGCTTGGCGATAGTAAGACACCTGTAGTTTTCCTTGTGCTTTCTTCAATAATAAATGTTGTACTTGATTTCTTTCTTATTCTTGTATGTAAGATGGGGGTTGCCGGAGCCGGCTGGGCGACCGTAACATCACAGTTAATTTCAGGACTTACCTGCCTTATATATATGTATAAGAAATATGACATCTTAAAAGGTGACAAATCAGAAAGAGTACTTGATAGAAGATTCATCACCAACCTGTGTATGAACGGTGTTCCTATGGGACTCCAGTATTCAATAACAGCCATCGGAAGTACAATCCTTCAGGCTGCTGTCAATACACTTGGTTCAACATATGTAGCCGCAATGACTGCCGGTTCTAAGATGTTCAACTTTACCTGTTGTCCATTTGATGCACTCGGCTCAACCATGGCAACCTATGCCGGACAGAATGTTGGAGCTGCCAAGATTAAAAGACTTGGTCAGGGCGTACGCTCTGCTATGATAATTGGTTCAGTATACAGTGTTCTTTCACTTATTGCACTGTATTTCACTACAGATTATATTGCATTATTATTCGTTAATGCATCTGAGACAACAATTATTGCTCTTACAAGACAGTTCATTCTTGCATCTGCATGCTTCTACATTCCGCTTACAGGTGTTAACGTAGTCCGATTCTGCATACAAGGTATGGGCTTCTCCGTATTTGCAATATCAGCTGGTATCTTAGAGATGATTGGCCGTGCGTTTGCAGCCATCATACTTATTCCAAGTATTGGATTCATGGGTGCATGCCTCGCCTCGCCAATCGCATGGATTGCTGCTGACGCATTTTTATTCCCTGCATTCATACATTGTGCCAAGAAACTTAATGCAAGGCACAATATTAAATCAAACTAATAACATGACTAAAGGGAGGACAATATTGCCCTCCCTTATTTATTCTATAATATAGACAGCCTGGCTGTGCATCTCTTCATATCTTGATTGAAATGTCTCAAGATTCCTTGTTATGTTACCTTCCATAGGATCCATTATATAAACAATATTCTTATTAAGATCATATCCTGTAATTACAACACAATGTTCTGGAGACATCCATGTATATTCTTTCCCATTAAATACAAATGTCTTAGATTCATATGGCTGTCTCATATCTATTGTATTCCATATTACTATCGGGTCACCCTGAGCAACCATACCTAGAATCTCTTTAAAATCTGTTCCGCTGATATTCTTTGCAACTGCTGACATATTATTAACTTTGAAATATTTATTAGCTGCATTAACAATTGGCTGTGACATGCATCCATAACTTGTGTTATCCCTTGGATTACCAAGAAACATTTCGTAGAAGCTGCCATTGCCTTTCTTAAGATATTCATCTGACATAGTTGTTTTATCAACATTACAGCCGTAATAATTTAGTACGGATGTTAACGATGTAATCTCGCATCCCGTTGGCAGCTCTGGATTCTGATTAAGCGATTCATAGCATTCTATTCTGTATACATCTGGTAAATCATTTACAGTCTCTTCTCTTACAGAAAGCTGTTCCTCCGTCACATTACCATCGCTCTTAATTGCTGTATATTCTGCACCTACTGCTACACCTTTGCTGACATTCTTATTATTCATCTTGACTGTTAATACAATTGCTACCGTACATGCCAGTATAGTCATCATTACAAGGAATATTTGATTCTTCCTTTTTCCTCTTTTTTTGTATTTTCTCCTGCTATCTCTCCTACTCATCCCAATCACCATCCTAACCTTCCGTTGTAAGTCAAAGTCTCATTTATTAACTTCTATACTTATATACGAAACCAAGCATGATTTGGTCTGAATAAATCGTAAAATTGTGTTTTATAATATTATATAAGCCTTACCACCTGACAATTATCAGTCATTCCATCCCAGAATTTATCCAGTGGTGTTCCTCTGAATTTTGCTATAATACTGCAGTTCATGGCACCATGACCAACAATCAGTATATCTTTGCCACTATTTACCTGTGGCATAACTACATTGTCTATAAATTCCCCTGTCCTTGCAAAAAGTTCTTCAAAGCTTTCTCCACCTTCAACTGTAACATACTTCTCAGGCTTCTTAAAAAGAGTATTAATTGGACAGTCATCTATAGCAAATGAATTCTCCATTCCTTCATATACTCCAAATCCCATCTCAACAAGTCTGTCATCTGTATACACAGGAACATTTCTTCCCTTCAAGAAAATGTCTGCTGTTTCTTTTGCTCTTTCCAAAGGAGATGAGTAACATATGTCAAAATGTATATCTGAATACTGTTTCCCAGCCTCTGCCGCCATCATTCTGCCTTCATCATTAAGCGGTATATCTGTTCTTCCCTGCAATTTATGACGTACATTCCAGTCCGTCCTGCCATGACGCATTATGTATAGCATGTTGTACTCCTCTTTTTATCATATTCTAGTTCATTACTTCGCGAGCACGACTGCAAACTGCCCATGACTTCTCAAGGAGCTGCTCGCGCAAAAAAGGGTTTCCGATAACCTCGGAAACCCTTGAAAGAACTGTATTAATAACAATTACTCAATGATTGTAGCAACAGCACCAGAACCAACTGTTCTACCACCCTCACGGATAGCGAAACGAAGACCCTGCTCCATAGCTACGTTATGGATAAGTTCAACTGTCATCTCTACGTTATCACCAGGCATGCACATTTCTGTACCAGCTGGAAGCTCACAAACACCAGTTACATCAGTTGTTCTGAAGTAGAACTGTGGTCTGTAGTTGTTGAAGAATGGAGTATGACGTCCACCCTCGTCCTTTGTTAATACGTAAACCTGAGCTGTAAACTTGTGGTGTGGTGTGATTGAACCTGGCTTGCAGAGAACCTGTCCTCTCTGGATTTCGTCTCTCTGAACACCTCTAAGAAGTGCACCAATGTTATCACCTGGCTGAGCCTCATCAAGAAGCTTTCTGAACATCTCGATACCAGTTACAACTACCTTACGGATATCTTCGTGGATACCAACGATCTCAACTTCCTCATTAACGTGGAGAACACCTCTCTCTACTCTACCAGTAGCAACAGTACCACGTCCTGTGATAGAGAATACGTCCTCTACAGGCATAAGGAATGGCTTATCTGTATCTCTTTCTGGATCTGGAACATACTCATCAATAGTATGCATAAGCTCAAGGATCTTATCTCCCCATTCGCTGTTAGGATCTTCAAGAGCCTTAAGAGCTGAACCCTGGATGATTGGAGTATCATCTCCTGGGAATCCGTACTCGTTAAGAAGTTCTCTGATTTCCATATCTACTAATTCAAGAAGTTCTGGATCATCAACCATATCACACTTGTTCATGAATACAACGATGTAAGGAACACCAACCTGACGAGCAAGAAGGATATGCTCTCTTGTCTGAGCCATAACACCATCAGTAGCAGCAACAACAAGGATACCTGCATCCATCTGAGCAGCACCTGTGATCATGTTCTTTACATAATCAGCATGTCCTGGACAGTCAACGTGTGCATAGTGTCTCTTCTCTGTCTCATACTCAACGTGAGCTGTAGAGATAGTGATACCTCTTTCTCTTTCCTCTGGTGCCTTATCAATATTCTCGAATGCAACAGCCTCACCTGTACCAAGTCTCTCATGAAGAGTCTTTGTGATAGCAGCTGTTAATGTAGTCTTACCGTGATCTACGTGTCCGATTGTACCAATGTTACAATGTGGTTTTGTTCTCTCAAATTTAGCCTTTGCCATTGTTTAAAATCCTCCTAAAAATATTTAGATTGCCCTGAGGGGTATCCCCCTCGGGCTTTGTCATAGCTGATATTTATTATATTTCATTTAGTGAAATATTTCAACTATATTTTTATAGTTATTACTTATTTCTATCAGAAATAACCTTATCCTGAACAGACTTTGGAGCCTGCTCATACTTATCGAAGAACATAGAGTAGTTACCACGACCCTGTGTCTTAGAACGAAGGTCAGTAGCATATCCGAACATCTCAGCAAGTGGAACGAATGCTTTAATCATCTTACCACCTGAGATATCTTCCATACCCTCAATACGTCCTCTACGTGAGTTGATATCACCGATTACATCACCCATGTATTCTTCTGGCATAGTAACCTCAACCTTCATGATAGGCTCAAGAAGGGCAGGTGCTGCCTTAGCCATAGCATCCTTGAATGCCATAGAACCAGCAATGTGGAATGCCATTTCTGAAGAATCGACTTCATGGTATGAACCATCGTAAATATCTGCTCTAAGTCCGAGAACTGGGAATCCAGCTAAGATACCTGAATTAGCAGCTTCTCTGATACCGTCAGCAACTGAAGGGATATATTCCTTAGGAATAGCACCACCAACTACTGAAGACTCACAGAAGAGTACTGGAGGTTCGTTAATTAATACTGTGTTCTTTGTCTCAACATCAAACTTATCAACGTTAGCTTCAAGTGGTGAGAAACGTACTTTACAGTGACCATACTGACCACGTCCACCTGACTGCTTAGCATACTTACTATCAACATCAACTGCCTTAGTAAAGCACTCTCTGTAAGCAACCTGAGGTGCACCAACGTTAGCCTCTACCTTGAACTCACGAAGAAGTCTGTCAACGATGATATCAAGGTGAAGCTCACCCATACCAGCGATGATTGTCTGACCTGTTTCCTGATCTGTATGAGCACGGAATGTAGGATCTTCTTCAGCAAGCTTTGCTAAAGCTTCACCCATCTTACCCTGGTCATTCTTAGTCTTTGGCTCGATAGCAAGCTCGATAACTGGCTCTGGGAATTCCATAGACTCTAAGATAACTGGATGTGCTTCATCACAGATAGTATCACCTGTTACTGTAACCTTAAGACCTACTGCAGCAGCGATATCTCCTGAGTAAACCTTATCAATTTCTTTTCTCTGGTTAGCGTGCATCTGAAGGATACGGCCAACTCTTTCTTTCTTATTCTTATTAGAGTTAAGTACATATGAACCACCGTTTAATGTACCTGAGTAAACTCTGAAGAATGCTAACTTACCAACGAATGGATCAGTCATAATCTTGAATGCAAGAGCTGCAAATGGCTCTTCATCAGATGACTTTCTTGTTACTTCGTTACCGTCTTCGTCAACACCTGTGATATCTGGGATATCTGTAGGAGCTGGCATGTACTCGATAACAGCATCAAGAAGCTTCTGAACACCCTTGTTCTTATAAGCTGTACCGCAAAGACAAGGAATAGCTGTACCCTCGATAGTACCCTTTCTTAAAGCAGCCTTTAACTCTGGGACTGAAATTTCCTCATCATTAAAGAACTTCTCCATAAGGTCTTCATCAAGTTCAGCACACTGCTCAACGAGCTTGTCATGATATTCCTGAGCCTGATCCTTTAAATCGTCTGGAATCTCACCAACAGCGATATCATCACCCTTATCTCCGTTGAAGACATAAGCCTTCATCTCGAATAAGTCGATAATACCCTGGAAGTCATCTTCCTTACCGATAGGAATCTGTACAAGTACAGGATTCTTTCCAAGCTTTGTAATAAGCTGGTTGCATGATCCGAAGAAATCAGCGCCCATCTTATCCATCTTGTTCATGAAAGCCATACGAGGTACATTGTACTTATCAGCCTGACGCCATACATTCTCTGACTGTGGCTCAACACCGTTCTGTGCATCGAATACACCTACGGCACCATCAAGTACTCTAAGTGAACGCTCAACCTCTACTGTGAAGTCAACGTGTCCTGGAGTATCGATAATGTTAATACGGTATTCTGGCTGTGTCTTATCTGGCTTACCCTCTTTCTCAGGTGTCCAGTGACATGTTGTAGCAGCTGAAGTGATTGTGATACCTCTCTCCTGCTCCTGGGCCATCCAGTCCATAGTAGCAGTACCTTCATGAGTATCACCAATCTTGTGATTAACACCAGTATAATAAAGGATACGCTCTGTTAATGTTGTCTTACCAGCATCAATATGAGCCATAATTCCGATATTTCTGGTTCTCTCCAATGGATATTCTCTTCCAGCCATGGATAAAACCTCCTATAATTATAATTAGAATCTGTAATGAGCAAAAGCCTTGTTTGCTTCTGCCATCTTGTGCATATCTTCTTTTCTCTTTACTGATGCACCTGTGTTGTTAGCTGCATCAAGAATTTCGTTAGCGAGTCTTTCTTCCATAGTCTTCTCGCCTCTTGCTCTAGAGAATGTAGTCATCCAACGAAGAGCTAAAGCCTGTCTTCTGTCTGGCTTAACTTCGATAGGTACCTGGTAAGTAGCTCCACCGATACGTCTAGCCTTAACTTCAAGAACTGGCATAATATTGTTCATAGCTTCTTCAAATACTTCGATAGCTGGTCTCTCAGTCTTAGCTGCAACTCTATCAAAAGCACCGTAAACAATCTTCTGAGCTACTCCTCTCTTACCATCAAGCATAATGTTGTTGATAAGCTTAGTAACTACCTTATTGTTGTAAATAGGATCTGCTAATACATCTCTTTTCTGTGTATGTCCTTTACGTGGCACGGTTCTTCCCTCCTTAATAAATTTATTAAATCATAGGTACTCACAAATAAAAAATGTGTTCGCGCCGTATATATTAACCTGCAACCTCTTGATTAATCTAATTCCGGCACAATTCAAAATTTAATTTGTTCGTAAAAATCAGATTCTTACAAATCTGACTCTTGCAAATTGTAAAACTTGCATGCATTCATATAAATGCGTGTCTTAATTCAGGCTTAATTACTTAGCATCCTTAGGTCTCTTAGCACCGTACTTAGAACGAGCCTGTCTTCTCTTTGCAACACCTGCTGTATCAAGTGTTCCTCTGATGATGTGGTATCTTGTACCTGGTAAATCCTTTACTCTTCCACCTCTTATAAGAACAACGCTGTGTTCCTGAAGATTGTGTCCCTCACCTGGGATGTAAGATGTTACCTCGATACCATTAGAAAGACGTACTCTGGCGATCTTTCTAAGAGCTGAGTTAGGCTTCTTAGGTGTAGCAGTCTTAACAGCTGTACAAACACCTCTCTTCTGTGGAGAAGAGATATCTGTTGCCTTCTTCTGAAGTGAGTTGTAACCCTTCTGAAGAGCTGGTGCTGTAGACTTCTTTACTGCAGTCTTTCTTCCCTGTTTTACTAACTGGTTAAATGTTGGCATTCCGTTTTCACCTCCCGAAATTAGAATAATGAATGGTTGCATCTTAGTATCAACTAAGAAAATGTTTTGTCACCAAAACAGCGCAAAAATAGTACTTGCCTATTCGCACGCTTTATTAGTATATATATTTGCAAATTCAGTGTCAAGCATTTTTTCAAAAAAAGACAAAAGCGTGCCAGATTTTATCAATCTGACACGCCATAAGTTTCTATAAAGAATTAATCTTCCTGTGTGAAAACAAGCTCGTCTTCACCAGACTCATCTTCATCTTCTTCAATGTAGTTATCTGTAGAACTGATCTTGATATCCTGATAACGCTTCATACCTGTACCGGCAGGGATAAGCTTACCAATAATAACATTCTCTTTAAGACCAATAAGTGGATCAATCTTTCCGTTAATAGCTGCATCTGTAAGAACCTTAGTTGTCTCCTGGAATGAGGCAGCTGACATAAATGATGTAGAAGCAAGTGAAGCCTTAGTAATACCAAGGATAATCGGAGTACCTGTAGCAGGTGTCTTTCCTTCTTCCTCAAGTCTCTCATTAACTTCCTGGAACTCAATTGTATCAACCTGTGATCCTGGAAGGAACTTAGAATCTCCAGCTTCATCAACAACTATCTTCTTAAGCATCTGACGAACGATAAGCTCAATATGCTTATCATTGATATCAACACCCTGGATACGGTAAACCTTCTGAACTTCACGAAGGAGATAATCCTGAACAGCTCTTACACCAAGAATTCTTACGATATCATGTGGATTCTCAGAACCCTCTGTGATTTCCTCACCCTTAGCAACAACCTGTCCTTCAACAACCTTTTCTCTTGTATCCTTAGATAATGGATAAGCCTTTGAATTACCTTCATCATCAGTTATAACGATTTCAGTCTTCTTCTCAGTCTTAACAATACTTACAGTTCCGCCAAACTCAGCAAGTACAGCAAGCATCTTAGGCTTTCTTGCCTCGAAAAGCTCTTCTACTCTAGGAAGACCCTGAGTAATATTATCACCGGCAACACCACCTGTATGGAATGTTCTCATAGTAAGCTGTGTACCAGGCTCACCGATTGACTGGGCTGCGATAATACCAACAGCTTCACCAACCTGAACAGTCTGACCAGTTGCCATGTTAGTTCCATAACATTTAGCACATACACCAATGTGTGAACGGCAAGTAAGGATTGTTCTAATCTTAACCTTATCAACACCAGTCTTAATAATAGCTTCTGCTCTCTTAGGAGTTACAAGATGGTTAGCTTCAACAATAACCTCGCCTGTAGCCGGGTCAACAATATCCTCAGCTAAGTATCTTCCTGTAATACGCTCCTGTAATGGCTCAAGGATATCTTCCTTGGCATCACTTGAGTTAGTAGCTCTGTTATTAACAAATGAGTAAACATACATACCAGGTATCTGCTTACCTGCGCTACAATCTGTCTCTCTGATAATAAGATCCTGAGAAACATCAACAAGTCTTCTTGTAAGGTATCCTGAATCGGCTGTACGAAGGGCTGTATCTGAAAGTCCTTTACGGGCACCGTGAGCTGAAATAAAGTATTCCAGAACATCAAGACCTTCACGGAAGTTTGACTTGATAGGAAGTTCGATAGTGTTACCTGATGTATCAGCCATCAAACCACGCATACCTGCTAACTGCTTAATCTGCTGGTTAGAACCACGGGCACCTGAGTCAGCCATCATGAAGATGTTGTTATATTTATCAAGACCCTGAAGAAGGGCATCCTTAATCTTATCATCAGTCTCCTGCCATACGCGGATAACATTCTTATGTCTTTCCTCGTCAGTAGCCTGACCTCTGTTATATTTAACAGTAATCTGTTCAACTTTCTTTTCTGCCTCAGCAAGAAGTTGCTTCTTAACTGGTGGCACTGTCATCTCAGAAATAGAAACAGTCATGGCAGCTCTTGTAGAGTACTTATAACCCATAGCCTTGATATCATCAAGAACTTCTGCAGTTGTTGTAGTACCATGAGTATTGATAACATGCTGTAAGATATCCTTAAGCTGCTTCTTTCCTACATGGAAATCAACTTCTGGAAGTAATAAATTCTCTTCCTTGCTTCTGTCAACATATCCTAAATCCTGAGGGAGAATCTCATTAAATATAAGTCTTCCAAGTGTAGACTCAATATTACCTGAAAGCTCTTCTCCGTTAACATTCTTAGTTACATGAACCATAATCTTGGCATGTAATGTAATTATACCATTCTCATAAGCAAGAACTGCTTCATTAATGCTCTTGAAAATCTTGCCCTCACCCTTTGCACCTGGTCTTTCCTGTGTAAGGTAGTAAATACCAAGTACCATATCCTGTGAAGGAACGGCAACAGGACCACCATCAGATGGCTTAAGAAGGTTGTTAGGTGAAAGAAGCATAAATCTACACTCAGCCTGAGCCTCAACAGAAAGCGGAAGATGGACAGCCATCTGGTCACCATCGAAATCGGCATTGAACGCTGTACATACAAGTGGATGAAGCTTAATAGCCTTACCTTCTACAAGGATTGGCTCGAAAGCCTGAATACCAAGTCTGTGAAGTGTAGGAGCACGGTTAAGCATAACTGGATGCTCTTTAATAACGTCTTCAAGTACATCCCATACTTCTGGCTCAAGATGTTCTACGCTCTTCTTAGCTTTCTTAATATTATCTGCAAGATTACGTCTTACAAGCTCTCTCATAACAAATGGCTTGAATAACTCAATAGCCATCTCTTTAGGAAGACCACACTGGTAAATCTTAAGTTCTGGTCCTACTACGATAACTGAACGTCCTGAGTAGTCAACTCGCTTACCAAGAAGGTTCTGTCTGAAACGTCCCTGCTTACCCTTTAATAAATCTGATAAAGACTTAAGTGCTCTGTTACCAGGACCTGTTACTGGACGACCATTTCTACGTCCATTATCGATAAGAGCATCAACAGCTTCCTGAAGCATTCTCTTCTCGTTACGTACAATAATTTCAGGAGCTCCAAGCTCAAGAAGTCTTGCAAGTCTGTTATTTCTGTTAATAATTCTTCTGTAAAGATCATTAAGATCTGAAGTTGCAAAACGTCCACCATCAAGCTGAACCATAGGTCTTAAATCTGGTGGAATTACAGGGATTTCTGTAAGAATCATCCACTCAGGCTTAGTTCCTGCATTCTTAAATGCTTCAACAACTTCAATTCTCTTTATAAGTCTGGCAGCCTTCTGAGAAGTAGTGTTAGCAAGTTCTTCCTTAAGTCTTACTTCTTCTTCTTCAAGGTTAACCATCTGGAGGAGCTCGAGGATTGCCTCAGCTCCCATACCAACACGGAAAGCCTTGCTTCCGTACTGCTCACAGAGTTCTCTGTATTCAGTCTCTGAAAGAATCTTCTTGAAAGGAATATCTGTTTCACCTGGATCAATTACAATATATGAAGCAAAATATAATACCTTTTCAAGGTTCTTAGGACCAATATCAAGAATGAGATCCATGCGGCTAGGAATACCCTTGAAGTACCAGATGTGAGATACTGGTGCAGCAAGATGGATATGACCCATACGGTCTCTTCTTACGCTGGCCTTAGTAACCTCAACACCACATTTATCGCAGACAATACCCTTGTCCTTAATCTTCTTATACTTACCGCAGTGGCACTCCCAGTCCTTGCTAGGACCAAATATTCTTTCGCAGAAAAGTCCGTCCTTTTCTGGCTTAAGTGTTCTATAGTTAATTGTTTCAGGTTTGGTAACCTCACCATGAGACCACTCCAAAATATTCTCAGGAGAAGCAAGCTTAATCTGAATCTTATCAAATTTCATTGACTTATTTGATTTAATTTCTTCTGCCATTATAGTGCTCCCTTCTAATTAATATTCATCTGAATTGCCATCGCCGTAATCGTCATCAAAATCATCGGCCATATCAAAATCAGCACCATCATCTGAATCTACAGCATCTTCTGTTCCATCTTCATTAAGAGTAACTGTTGACATACCGCCAGCCTTGTACTCTGCCTCTTCCTCTCTGCTGTTTCTTCTGTATCCATTACCTTCATCAAGAACCTTCTTGAAATCAGTAACTTCATATTCAGAACTCTCAAGAAGTCTGACTTCATTGTTGTCCTGATCAAGAACTCTAACATCAAGTGCGAGTGACTGAAGTTCCTTAAGAAGAACCTTGAATGATTCTGGAACTCCTGGTTCAGGAATATTCTCACCCTTAATAATAGCTTCGTAAGTCTTAACTCGTCCTACAACATCATCAGACTTAACAGTAAGGATTTCCTGAAGAGTATAAGCAGCACCATAAGCCTCAAGTGCCCAAACTTCCATCTCTCCGAATCTCTGTCCACCGAACTGAGCCTTACCACCAAGTGGCTGCTGAGTTACAAGTGAGTAAGGACCAGTTGAACGTGCATGAATCTTATCATCAACAAGATGATGAAGCTTTAAGTAATGCATGAATCCGATAGTTACAGGGCTGTCGAAGTACTCACCTGTTCTACCATCTCTAAGTCTTACTTTACCATCACGGCCGATTGGAACACCCTTCCACTCAGCTCTGTGATCTCTGTGTTCTGAAAGGTAATCAAATACCTCTTTATTAAGAACATCTTTATACTGTGCTGTAAATGTAACCATATCCTCAGGATATTCTTCGCCATTCTTCTCAGCCTCAGCCTTCTGGGCTGCAAGCTCTTCATCATCGAATGGATGGTTAGCATAAGCATTTGCCATATCAAGAGTATCCATAATATCATTCTCATCTGCACCATCGAATACTGGTGTAGAAATGTTAAATCCAAGTACCTTGGCAGCAAGACTTAAATGAATCTCAAGGACCTGTCCAATGTTCATTCGTGAAGGAACGCCCAGTGGGTTAAGTACGATATCAAGAGGACGGCCATTAGGAAGGAATGGCATATCTTCAACAGGAAGTACTCTTGAAACGACACCCTTGTTACCATGACGACCAGCCATCTTATCACCAACGCCAATCTTTCTCTTCTGTGCAATATATATACGAACAGATTTGTTAACTCCTGGTGAGAGTTCATCTCCGTTCTCTCTTGTAAATGTCTTAACAGCAACGACGATACCATAAGCACCATGAGGTACCTTAAGTGAAGTATCTCTTACTTCTCTTGCTTTCTCACCAAAGATAGCTCTAAGAAGTCTCTCTTCAGCAGTAAGCTCTGTCTCTCCCTTAGGAGTAACCTTTCCAACAAGAATATCTCCGGCTCTTACCTCAGCACCAACGCGGATGATACCGTTCTCATCAAGATCCTTTACAGCGTCTGAACCTGTTGAAGGAAGATCTCTTGTAATCTCTTCAGGTCCTAACTTAGTATCTCTTGCTTCTGTCTCATATTCTTCAATATGAATAGATGTATACACATCATCTCTTACGAGACGCTCACTAAGAAGTACAGCATCCTCGTAGTTATAACCTTCCCAAGTCATGAAACCGATAAGAGGGTTCTTACCGAGGGCAATCTCACCATTAGATGTAGATGGACCATCAGCAATAACATCTCCTGCCTTAACCTCATCACCCTTGAAAACAATAGGTCTCTGGTTATAGCAGTTACTCTGGTTACTTCTTGAGAACTTAGTAAGCTTGTATTCACGCGCCTTGCCATCCTTTTCTCTGATAACAATCTTGTTAGATTCAGAAGAAAGAACAACACCATCAGCCTCTGCAACTACACATACACCTGAGTCAACAGCAGTCTTATTCTCAATACCAGTTCCGATAACAGGAGCTTCTGTCATAAGAAGAGGTACGGCCTGACGCTGCATGTTAGAACCCATGAGGGCACGTGTACAGTCATCATTCTGAAGGAATGGAATCATTGATGTAGCAACTGAGAATACCATCTTAGGAGATACATCCATAAGATCAATCTGGCTCTTATCGAACTGAGAAGTTTCTTCTCTGTAACGTCCAGATACAGTATTTCTTACGAAATAACCATTCTCATCAATCTCAGCATTAGCCTGTGCTACATGGAAATCATCTTCCTCATCAGCTGTGAAGTAACGCACTTCATCAGTAACTCTTGGATTCTTAGGATCAGACTTATCTACAATACGATAAGGAGCTTCAACGAATCCATATTCATTAATTCTTGCATAAGATGCAAGAGAGTTAATAAGACCAATGTTAGGTCCTTCAGGAGTCTCGATAGGACACATTCTACCATAATGAGTATAGTGTACATCTCGAACCTCGAAACCTGCACGATCTCTTGAAAGACCACCAGGACCAAGGGCTGAAAGACGTCTCTTATGAGTAATCTCACTAAGAGGGTTATTCTGATCCATGAACTGTGACAACTGCGAACTTCCGAAGAATTCCTTAATAGCAGCTGTTACAGGCTTAATATTAATAAGTGACTGTGGAGATATTCCGCTAAGATCCTGTGTAGACATTCTCTCACGGACAACTCTTTCCATTCTTGAGATACCAATTCTGAACTGGTTCTGAAGAAGCTCTCCTACAGCTCTGATACGTCTGTTTCCAAGGTGATCGATATCATCCTTAGTACCAACACCATATTCAAGGTGCATATTATAATTAATAGAAGCAAGAATATCTTCTACTGTAATATGCTTAGGAATAAGATCAGCAATATTCTTAGTAATAGCTTCCTTAATATCCTCTAAAGATTCATTCTCAGCAAGAATCTGTGCAAGAACAGGATAGTATACATACTCTGTTACACCAAGCTCCTTAGCTTCTTCTTCGCTGATATCAACCCATTTAGTAATATCAACCGCACGGTTAGAAAGAATCTTAACAACTCTGTCAGATACTGTACCATCAGCAGCCTTAACTTCTACAGTAATGAATACTGAAGGAACAGCTGCATCCTGAATAGCCTGTGCTGATTCTCTTGTAAGCTTCTCACCTGCTGTTGCAATAACAGTTCCGTTCTCATCAACAACATCCTCAGCAAGAACCTGTCCTGTAATTCTGCTCTTGAAAGAAAGCTTCTTATTAAACTTATATCTTCCTACGTGTGCAAGATCATATCTTCTTGGGTCAAAGAACATACCTGAAATAAGTGCTTCAGCACTCTCTACAGATAATGGTTCTCCTGGTCTTAACTTCTTATAAAGTTCAAGAATACCTTCCTGATAGTTAGTAGAAGTATCCTTCTCCATAGTAGCAAGAAGCTTAGGTTCCTCGCCAAAAATATCAAGAATCTCCGCATTAGTACCAAATCCTAATGCTCTGATAAGAACAGTAATAGGAACCTTCTTATTACGGTCAACCTTAACATAGAATATATCATTAGCATCTGTTTCATACTCTAACCATGCACCTCTGTTAGGAATTACCTGACAGCTGTACAAGAAAATCTTACCATACTTATCTTTCTGTATATCATAATAAATACCAGGTGAACGTACCAACTGGCTGACAATAACTCGTTCAGCACCATTAATTACAAATGTACCTGTCTTAGTCATTAATGGCAGGTCTCCCATGAAAATCTCATGCTCGCTGATGCTTTCTGTCTCTTTGTTATGAAGTCTTACTGTAACCTTAAGAGGCGCTGCATATGTAGCATCTCTTTCTTTACACTCTTCAATTGAATACTTAACTTCGTCTTCACATAACGCAAAATCTACGAATTCCAGACTTAATCTTCCATTATAGTCTGCAATTGGAGATATGTCATCAAAGACCTCTTTCAAGCCTTCATTCAAAAACCACTGGTAAGAATCCTTCTGCACCTCAATAAGGTTAGGCATCTCAAGAACTTCTTTCTGTCTTGAGAAACTCATACGCATTGCCTTGCCCGACGTTATTGGGCGTAATCTGTTTTTCTCCATTGACGTTTCACCCCTTAGTTTTCTTCACATTAATATATTACATTATCAGTAAATGTGCAAAGAATAAGCACAATTTACCACAATAGTGCATTGTCCATAGTACATCAAAGATATATATATGTCAAGGGATTTTTGAAAATTTCCATGAATATTCAGAATTGTATAAAGATAATAGTGTTTCTGCCATAGCTGGCATAATAAAATAAAGATGTGATTTATAGAAAAAAGAAAAGACAGGAGCCGTGAAGGCCCGCTGTCTTTCTTATTATATTCATTAGAACAATCAAGTGAATTACTTAAGAGTAACCTTAGCTCCAACTTCTTCAAGCTTCTTCTTGATTTCCTCAGCCTCTTCCTTAGAAGCCTGCTCCTTAACAACCTTAGGTGCGCCATCAACAACGTCCTTAGCTTCCTTTAATCCAAGACCTGTGATTTCACGAACAACCTTGATAACCTTAACCTTCTGATCTCCAGCTTCTGTAAGCTCTACATCAAATTCTGTCTTCTCCTCAGCTGCTGCTGCGCCAGCACCTGCTGCTGCAACTACAACGCCTGCTGCTGCAGATACGCCAAATTCTTCTTCACAAGCCTTAACTAAATCGTTAAGCTCTAATACTGATAAACCTTTAATAACTTCAATGATTTCCTGTGTTGTCATTATTATAATCTCCTTTTTAATATTATTCTAAAACCGAAAGAGCATCTATGCTGCTTTCATAATTAATTCAGTGTTAAACTGATTAAGCAACTTCCTCGTTCTTCTCAGCAATCTGCTTAATAACACGAGCAAAGTTTGTAATAGGTGACTGGATACTTCCAAGTAACTTTGAAAGAAGTTCCTCTCTTGAAGGGATAGTAGCGATTGTAGCGATACCTGCTGCATCGTAGAATGTTCCTTCAACAACGCCACACTTTAACTCAAGAGCATTAGCTGTCTTAGCAAAGTTAGCTAATATTCTTGCAGGTGCTGTAGCATCTGTCTTGCAGAATGCAATAGCATTAGTTCCTTCAAGAGCATCAGTAATTGGCTCGAACTCTGTTCCAGCAACAACTCTCTTTACTAAAGTGTTCTTATAAACCTTATAAACCACACCAGCTTCTCTTAACTGCTTACGAAGCTGTGTATCCTGTTCTACTGTAAGACCGCTGTAGTTAACTACAACAACGCCCTGAGCGCCGTCAAAGTTATCTTTAATCTCATCGATAGTAGATGTCTTAAGGCCTACATTCTTTAAAATAGCCATGAATAATTACCTCCTGTTAGATTCTTGCTTCATATAGAAGCGATTTTGCCTAAGTGAAGATTATTCGTCTATAGTTTCCCTACAAACAAAACCCTCTCTGCCAGCGACAGAGAGGGAATAATTAATCAAATCCTTAAATCCTCGGTAGGCGTGTTACCTTTAACCATCATCAGTAATGCTGAATCCGGACCTGCTGTCTACGGCAAAATATTATGTTAACAGCAAAATGCTGCTCACAAGCTGATAGTATACTATCAAAATATATTAATGTCAACCGTTTTTAATCAAAAATCTGATTAACCCACATACTTGGCTGTGCTTAACTTAACACCAGGTCCCATAGTAGAAGTGAGAACTACACTTCTAAGATAAGCTCCCTTAAGTGAAGATGGCTTAGCCTTAACGATTGCATCCATAATAGCCTGGAAGTTGTCTGATAACTGCTCCTCTGTGAATGAAGCCTTACCAATTGGCACGTGAATGATATTAGTCTTGTCAAGTCTGTACTCGATCTTACCAGCCTTGATATCATTAACAGCTTTTGTTACATCCATAGTAACTGTACCAGCCTTAGGGTTTGGCATTAATCCCTTAGGACCAAGTACACGACCAAGACGACCAACAACACCCATCATATCTGGAGTTGCAACAACAACGTCGAACTCGAACCAGTTATCGTTCTGGATCTTAGGAATAAGCTCCTCGCCACCAACGAAATCTGCTCCAGCTGCAAGAGCCTCATCAGCCTTAGCACCCTTAGCAAATACTAATACACGTACAGTCTTACCTGTTCCGTGTGGAAGAACAACAGCTCCTCTGATCTGCTGCTCAGCGTGACGTCCATCACAACCTGTTCTGATATGTGCTTCGATTGTCTCGTCGAATTTAGCAGTAGCGTTCTTCTTTACTAATGAGATAGCGTCTGCTGCTTCATATAATGTCTGGCGGTCAATATTCTTGGCTGCCTCAACGTATTTCTTTCCTCTTTTCATTATAAACCTCCTAGTGGTAATATCGGAAGGATTCTATCTTTCCTCCCACAATAATCATGAATCAAATGTAGATTAGTCTTCTACAACGATACCCATACTCTTAGCTGTTCCTTCGATCATAGAAGTAGCTGCTTCGATAGATGCAGCATTAAGATCTGGCATCTTAAGCTCAGCGATCTTCTGAACTTCTGCTCTCTTAATAGTAGCAACCTTAGTCTTGTTAGGTACGCCTGATCCTGACTTAATGTTGCAAGCCTTCTTAAGAAGTACTGCTGCAGGTGGAGTCTTTGTAATAAAGCTGAAGCTTCTATCAGCATAAACTGTAATAACTACAGGTATGATAAGATCTCCCTGATCTGCTGTCTTAGCATTGAACTGCTTTGTGAATTCTACGATGTTAACACCGTGCTGACCAAGTGCTGGACCAACTGGTGGAGCTGGTGTAGCCTTGCCGGCAGGAATCTGTAATTTAATATATCCTGTTACTTTCTTTGCCATTTTGGCACCTCCTAAAAATAAATGTGGTAATTGGCGACCATCATAATATTACCCTGCTATCCATCCTTCAAGAATTGACCATCGTGCAATTCTTGTGAATGAATTTACACAGTAAATTCATTCTGGTCTCCCACGTCCCAGGATCGGGACTGCTTCTTACAATAACTTCACATCTGTGAAATCAATCTCGACCGGTGTTTCACGACCGAACATTTCAACATTAATTGTAAGGCACTGCTTGCCCTCATTAATATTGGTAATCTCACCAACTGTATCTTCCCATGCACCAGAGAGGATCATAACCTTATCGCCGACCTTGCCAGCGAACTGGATAACAGGCTTAACTTCCTGTTCTTCCTCAAGGCTTATGCCGAGATTCTTAATTTCTGTTGGTGTAAGTGGTACTGGCTTTGATCCAGGACCAACAAACCCTGTAACACCTCTTGTGTTTCTGACAACATACCAACTATCGTCGTTCATTACCATCTTCACAAGAACGTATCCAGGAAACATTTTCTTCTGAGCAGCTTTCTTAGAGCCATCCTTAATCTCCACTACTGTTTCAAGTGGAACGATAACTTCAAGAATCTGATCGTGAAGATTTCTGTTTTCAACTGTCTTCTCAATGTTAGCCTTCACCTTGTTCTCATAACCTGAGTAAGTGTGAACTACATACCATTTTGCGTCATCCATACAATCACCTATTCCTTATTTTACAATGAACTCAATTCCAAAGCGGACAATTAAATCCACAACTGCAATGATTACACCTAATAATACGGACACAGCCAATACAGCTACAGTTTCCTTAGTAAGCGACTGACGGTCTGGCCAAATAATTTTTGAAAATTCAGCTTTTAAACCTTTGAACCAGTTCTTTTTCTGCTTCTTAGCTTTTACAGTATCACCCATGAAATACTCCTCACTGTACTAATTACTTTGTTTCCTTGTGTAATGTGTGTGATTTACAGAACTTACAATACTTCTTTGTTTCCATTCTGTCTGGATGAGCTTTCTTTTCCTTAGTCATGTTGTAATTGCGCTGTTTACACTCAGTACATGCCAATGTTATCTTTACTCGCACAACTTCCACCTCCAATTATTATTTTTGTAGGTGTTAAAACACCAATTGGTTTCTTTGCCCGCCTAATCAATGTTGGGTTGTTGAAATTCAGGCACGCAAAAAAGACCGCTTCCATAGCCGTTCTAATATAGCACAGTACATTCCAACTCGTCAACAACTTTTTTAAAGAAAATATAGTGACAAAAAATGAACTTCATATTATAATATTTGTACAAAAACATACGATATATATAAGGAAATGGATTTCCTTACATTTTCTACCGATTATTACAGACAAGGAGGTGACTGTTATGATCAGCAGCGTGTACAGCTATTATCTTGCCCAGTATGGACATAAGACTAACTCAAAGTACGATACACACACTAAAGCACAATTAAAGAATACATATGGCAGAGTTCTGAAATCTAACAGTCAGACTCCTACATATAAGACAGATATGTCAGAGGCTGCGCAGAAATATGCAATCGACCTTAAAGAGAATGCCAGAGAATTAAGTAACATTGCCAATGAGCTTTCAGGAAGCGACGGTCACGGCATGGTATTTAAGAAATCAGCAGTGTCAGACAATCCTGATGCGGTAACAGCCACATTTATAGGCGACAGCTCATCTGCCGATGATACAAGCCTTGATATAGAAGTCCGCCAGCTTGCAACAAGCCAGATTAATACCGGACATTACCTGCAGCCTAACAGCCGCACAGTTAAGCCAGGAGATTATTCATTTGATTTGAACATCAATAATCTGACCTATGAATTCCAGTTTAATGTAGATGAGGAAGAGAGCAATTCTGACATACAGAACAAGCTTGCCAGACTTATTAACCGTTCCAATATCGGACTTAATGCTTCTGTAAGTGAAGACAGCCTCGGCAATACTGCGCTGAACATTGAATCAGACATGACAGGTGTAAGTGTAATCAAGCCTACAATATTTAACATCAGGCCTAATAACGATATTCAGACAGACAATCCTGATTTCGTGGAAGGTTTTGATGAGCCTACTATGGAGAAGAACACTAACTTCATTGAAACATATGGTCTTGACCGTATAACACAGTATCCTAGCAATGCAATCTTTTCTGTCAATGGAGAAGAACGCTCATCTGCTTCGAATGACATAACAATTAACAAAACATTTGCAATATCATTTCATAATACAACTGACAAGCCGGCAACCATCAGTCTTAAAGATGATGCTGATTCAATCACAGAAAGCATTACAGAACTTGTTTCCGGCTACAACAGACTTGTTTCCATCGCCGCAGATAAAGAGAACGATAAGTTTGAGGGCAATGCCAAGTTAAAGAAAGAATTTTCAAGAATAATGAAGGCTTACCAGCCACAGCTTGAACGCAATGGAATTACAGTAAGTGATGAGGGTTCGCTTGAAGTTAATAAGGCGGTTATTCAGAAAGCTGCTTCTGACGGCACACTTTCCGATGTATTTAACGCTTTGGATTCATTCAAGAAATCAATCCAAAGAAAGGCTGATGATATCTCCATCAACCCTATGAACTATGTAAACAATAAGATTGTCGCTTATAAGAATCCACATAAGCCTGTGAATGACCCTTATAATCTTTCTGCCTACTCAGGCATGATGTTTAATGGCTATATCTAACTACCATAATATAAAATAAGGCATCCGTCTGGTTCATGTAATACATAAACCGGCGGATGCCTTTATGTTTCTTATTATTCATTAATCAGTCTGCTTCCTGCATCATGTAACTGCTTAACAAATGTACTAAGCCTTACAAGCGCTTTAGAAACAGCCACATCATCATTAGCCTTTACAGCCTCTGAAAGCTCCTTAACGCTAGAATTAGCTTCTGCCTCATCAACTGCACCTGCCTCAATAATATCCTTTGTTCCATTATATACTTCAAAAAGCCAGTTAAGGCCTTCAATAATAACGTTCACTGCATCATGAGTCTCTGGAAAAGGAACTCCTGCAAGTTCTTCTGAGACTTTCTCTATTGCTCCAATAAGCTTCTCGCTGTAAGGAACAGCTTCCTTAAGTACATCTATCTGCTGCTGTCTGTAATCATCCATGATTCTAATCACCTTTCTTTATGAACTTATAGAATATATATCGGCTGGATTGGTGGAAAGTTAATATTAATCACATGTGAAAATGCTACACTCTTAACCTTCCACTGGCAACCTCTTCACAAAATTCATCAACACTGCCTTTAAAACCAACATTTCTAATCTGTTTAATCAATTCCTGCTCCATGTGACCGTAAAATGGATACATATGATCCGCTGTGCCTTTTACTGGAATCATATAATCGCCAAACTCAGCCTTAAGCACTTCATCATAACTTTTTGGTGCTTTAACCACAAAATTCTCAAACGGCATTTCTATTACATCATCAAAGCACTCTTTACGCATCTTATAACTGTCATTATCAATCCATAAAGCCATGCTGCTTACATAGTCAGCTTCATCTCTGTAGCATAACGAAGATACTTTATCTATCAGTTTCCATATATAATTCTTAGTATCTTCTCTTAATTCAATATTAACATTACATAATTGACCAAACTCAGAAACAAATTTATCTAAAGAACCCTCTCTATTTAATTCATTCCATTTCCCTAAAATTTCCATTCCAAGCTTTATAATCTGCTTCTGCATGTCTGCAAATTCTTTGTCTTTAGAAATATAATCCAACGGAAAAATATCTATCCCAGCCCTCTGATATGGAAATCCATGAAAATACTTCATATAATCATTAAAATCCCATAATTCTTCATCTGCAATAACTCTTAACTGTGGAACAAATGCTGCATTTTGCAAACGCTCACAATCAGCATACATGCCTGCAACTACAAAGCCGTATGGCAGTTCCCCAGGAAGAATCCTGATAAGTTCATTGTATTCATCTCTCATAAGACTGATGTCAATATCATCATCCCATGGAATCATTCCCTTATGTCTCACAGCCCCAAGCAATGTACCAAAGTCTGCAAAATACCTTATTCCATTTCTGTTACATATATCAGATACAACCTGAAATACTTCCATCTGCGCAGCCCATGCTCTCTTCATCATAGAAGATATTTCAAAACCCTCTCTTACTTCTGTATTAAAAAAATCATTATCAAACTTCAAACCAGCACCGCCTCGTTTAATCAATCACCAATAAACTCGCATACAGCTTCCTCATCAACCGTGCCATCAGACTTTCTTGGCAAAGGTTCTTTTCTTAACACAATCTTCTGAATCTCCCAGCGGTAGCCCTTCTTATCATTATACTTATCAATACGGCGTTTAAATATATCTTCTGATGCACTCTTATCAATAGGCACAATAACCGCCGTAAGCCTGTTATTGTAAAATGTTATAAATCCTTCTGCAACTCCATTAATAGCTGTAATCTGTTCATTAGTTCTTACACGGCTTATCTTCTCACCTGTAGGCAGCAGAATAATATCCGGATTACGCTGCAACAGAACAAGTCTGCCGGCATTGTTAATCCTTCCGTAATCACCTGTATGATACACACCGTCTTTTAATACATTTTCAGTAGACTCCACGTCATTATAATAGCCTTTCATGACACATGGTCCACTTACAATAATCTCTCCATCATCAGCAATAGATACTGCATTATTATCAAAAAGAGTATACGAACCATCGTAAAGCTCATTAACCCCTACACAACCCGAAGTCTCTGTCATTCCATATATATTATAAACCTTCAAATCACTGTCACAGAGATTCTCAAAAAGTCTGAACGGGCAGCTTGCACCACCTATGATAATAGTATTGAGTTCTTTATTAAACCCACTTATAGCTCGCTGATAGTCAATCATAGAAGGAGTACCTATAAGAATAGTTGGATTATAATAATAAGTATCTGCATCAACATGTCTTAAGCCTCTGCCTATACACACCATAGCACCATTATACAGAGGCCATATGAGGCTGTATATAAATCCAAATTCATTATGAAGCGGAATCTGTGCAAGCACAATATCATCACTTGTACATTCAACCCTGCTGTTTATCGCCATAACCGCATTAAGAATATTATCAACAGACAGAACAACCGGCTTATCACATTCATTAGCTGTAGCCGTAAACATGATAATATCGCCCTCCTGCGTATTCTCATCATATATAAGTCCGTCAACATTATCCTTCTCAGCACTTGATATGATAATAGAATTCTCATCAGAGAGAATATACTGGTTAGTAGATGTCAATGTATAATTAACTTCCGTCTTCTTAAGAAGGTCAACCCTCGAATCATGAGGAAGGAAGAAATCAACAAGTGCAAGCTCCTTTCCCGCAACAATCGTTCCGAACATATTAACAATCCATCTATATGAAGCCGGCCCGAATATTGCAATCCTCTTTCCTTCAAATTTCTGAAAATGTAATGCCTTCTTAGTTACATCATCAAAAAGCTTCGCATAAGTAACCTTCATCGTATCATAAACGACAGCCACAGCGTCTGGCTGGCTCTCGGCATTACTCTTTAACATATTATAAAATGTATTCTTATCTGTCATGATTTTCTCCGTTCTTCTATCGTCAATTGTTATGCTACACAATAACTGTTATAATGTATTATATTATCATTTTTAAATTTAATTGCCAACTAAATTAGTATATAATAAGAACTATAAAACACATGTCAATGAAAGGAAATATATGAATAATATCTCTGTTATAATGATTGCGCACAACAAAAAAGAAATCATTAAATCTCAGATTGAACAATTATCTTCAATTCACAACATCAGTATGGATTCAATAACAATAGTTGATAACCACTCTTCTGATAATTTATGCGATTTTCTTGTTTCTCAATCACGCTTAAACTACATAATATGTGATGATAAAATTGAAAATTATTCTTTAATTCTCAACACATGCATTTCAGAATTTGTTAATACTCAAAATGATATACTCATATTAGACCCTGACAGCTTTCTTCTTCCTGAAACATTAAAAAAACTTTCGTCAGCATTAAACCCAGATAATGGTATATATGCTGTATGCCCGCAAAATATATTAGATATCAGCAATGATATACACTCTTTTTCAGCGGCATTAAACTACGTAAATAACACCGATGTATCTAAAATAAATTTATTCAAAATTATTAAACCTGAAATCAACACTATTTTATTGAGCCATAAATTATTATCTGAACATACATTATTTGATTCAGAAATTATATCAGATGAGTTATGTTTGACAGACTTCTGTATAAATAACATTTTAAATGATCAATTTACTTATATGGCAGATAATGTATATCAATATTATATTGGCAATCACAATTCCTATTATTCCCCCACTAACCGTAATTGTGATTTAGCATATATCAGACAAAAATGGCACATGAATTACATTAACACTATACCAAGCAGTAATCTTATCAGCATGATTAACGAACCAATTGATAAAGAACTTAATGTTCTTGAAATTGGTTGCGATTGTGGCGCAACTTTACTGGCTATACAAGCACTTTATCCAAACTCAACACTATATGGTATAGAAATTAACCCTATTTCTGCGAAAATTGCTTCGCACATTGCTTCAGTAAAAACAGCCAATATAGAAGAATCTGTTGATCTCTGGAATGACATTAAATTTGATTATATATTATTTGGAGATGTATTAGAACATCTTCATAATCCATCAAAAGTCATACACAACTGTCGCCACATTCTAAAGAAAAAAGGTAAAATAATCAGCAGTATACCTAACCTTATGCATTTTACGGTATTACATGAACTTATCAATGGTAACTTTCATTATACAGACACAGGCCTATTAGACAAAACACATATCCACTTCTTTACATACAATGAAATTATAAAAATGTATGAAGAAAATGATTTTAATGTTATCAACACAGTTGCATCCAATGTAACACCTATGTTATCCAAAAAAGACTCTGAATTCATAGACGCACTAACTAAGCTATCATCACACAAAAGTGATATACAATTCAAAGCCTTTCAATATATTACACTTGCAGAAATAAAAGATACTTAAAACAATTAAACATTTTATTATTAAACCACCTCAATAATGTTAATGAAAATATATTTTTACAGATATAACAATATATGTGAACCTGCTATAATCGGCACATTTAAAAGACTTGGTTTACATGGCTGGGAATACTTATCTATCACTTATACTCTTTCAGGAAAATATCACGAAACTCATCATATCTTGATAAATTAAGAAATCCATCATCATGGATACACCACGGTTTATCCATATATGGCACTACAACTTTATAACCATTTCTTCTGAATTCTTCTCCCTGCGACACATCATAAAAATCCCAGCCTGTGAATAAATCTTCTCTCCATATGATATCATACTGTGTAGCTATAAATAGTCCATCAACTGCTTCCACTTCCATATATGGCCTTTCATTCATGTCAGATGCAATAAACTCTTTCGCTGTTAAGACATTACTTGAATATACTCTTCCAACTCTAGGACCATTCCACATACAGCCATTCTCAGGCATGTTCGGTGTTCCTACCACCCCAAGCATTCCAACATTTTTATCTTCGAATATTTTAAGAATATCTTCCAGCAAATTAATATTAACTATAAAAACATCCTGATGCATATATATTTTATACTTTGCATCAGTCTCATTCATTGCAGCATTATAGCCAGAAGTCATTGAGTCAGCATTCTTTACCGTTAAAACATCTAATAAATATCCATCTGGTACAGTCAATCTGTTTATATAATGTAAACATTCGCTAATATATTTATCATCGTTATAACATATAATAAAACATATTTTTTATCATTCATAATATTATCTGTTAATATCCTTTCCATATTTCAACATTTGAAATGCTTTATCTTCTTTATTCAGTCTTATGTAACACTCACACAATTTTAATAAAACATTCTTTTTATCAAAGCATGCTGTTCTTATAATATACTCCACGGCTATCACTGACAGTTTCTCTTCTTCTATCCTGTTTACCGCCTGCATCAGTGCCTTTGATTCTGTCTGAAACTCAATTCTCCACAAAAGAAATTTAATATCACATATTAAATCACATATTTCTCCCAGACTATCCACATTCATCAAAATATTTTCTTCAATATGTGCAGCTTTTTCTTCCCGGTATATACATATTGCTATATACATATACCCCATCCTTGTATCTTCTAACATATCATTCTTTCTGAATTCTTCATCGGCAAATAAATCTGATAACTCTTGCTTTGACTGTTCTGTGTTCTCATTCAGAAGACTATTAATATACCGCACATAATCTTTTTTAGCCATGTATCCTCCCTTTAATTAAACACCCTATTAAATATCTCTTCAAATCTGACATCATATGTATGTTTTTCTTCAATTTTGCCAAATCCATTCTGTGCAATCTGCCTTCTTTCCGCATCATGTGACAGATAATATTTACATTTATTCATTAAATCGTCAATTGAATCATATATAACCATATCTTCACCTGGAACGAATACATCATATAAATCCGCCTGATAATTAGACAGTAGAAATCCGCCTGCTCCACATATATCCATGCATCTTAATGGAATTCCACTTTTAATGCTTCTGAGTGTAATATTGAGATTAATTCTGGAATTTCTGAATACATATGGCATTTCATTATAATAATCTACAGTTCCTTTGTTATTTACATTTATGAATCTTACGGATGCATCCGGTGTATAGAGATTAATTTTATTTTCCCTGCCTAATTCCCTGCCAACCCGAGACAATATATCTGTTCTTTCATCAGTCGCCATTCTTCTTGCAAGGAAATAATTAGCATACACATACTGTACAGTTTCTACCCCATCCTCATTAGGCTTAACCGGACACACTCGCATCATTTCATCAAGTACATCACCTTTCAGCATATCTTCTAAAAAGAAATACCCATATATGCTCCTCTGTACTTTCATTATTGCGTCCAGATATCCTTTCGTATAATCATTAACTCCACATAATCTATCATAAAGATTATGTTTTTCATTGTACATAGAGCCTATAAATGATATATCTCCAGCATATAACTCATTTTTTACCTCATATTCATCATTAAACATCCTCTTTAATCTGTCTGTATTAACAGCCAGAGGGCAATAATATACTGTTTCTATACCTTCATTACTAAGTTCCATATATTGTGTTTTATCAAATATAAACACATAGTTACACGGATTAATAATAGTATATGAATACAATAATATTTGCGGGCTATCATAAACAATTGATATGTATGGGACATTCCTTTTATTACAGTTATTAGATATAACCGGGCTATAATTAAAAGTAAATACGCAGTCAAATGCCCGTCCATCTACACCTTCATCAAATTCCTTTTCAAATATATCATCAAGTTCTGTACATTTTCTCTGGTTCAATTGTTCTGACCATACCACTTTGAACCTATATTCCTTTTTTTCGAAACATTCTTTAACATCTTCAATGCCAAAATTATAGTTATAAAAAATCAATACATTCACTTTCAACACCTCATCCGTTCTATTGATGCTATTATACTAAAAAAAGCTGGAACTTAGCAAATATACCTGCTAAATTCCAGCCTTTAATTAAAGTTCTATTGTATATTACTGTAAGAGTGAAAGCACACCCTGTGTCTGCTGATTAGCCTGTGTAAGCATAGACTGTCCAGCCTGTGAAAGAATGTTATTCTTGCTGTACTGTACCATCTCATCAGCCATATCTGTATCACGGATACGTGATTCAGCAGCCTGTGTATTCTCAGCATTAGTATCAAGGTTATTGATTGTGTGCTCAAGTCTGTTCTGGATAGCACCAAGCTTTGATCTCTGCTTAGATACTGATTCAATAGCATCCTGAATAGACTGCATTGCAGCACCTGCCTTAGCATTAGTACTTACCTCTACAGCGCTAACCTTTAAGCCCTTTGCTGATACTGCAAGACTAATCTTAACATCCATTGTCTGTCCTTCAAGAGCACCAACCTGAAGCTTTCCTGAGAATCCACCTGTTAATAAGTCCTGCTTATTGAACTGTGTTGTTGATGAAATTCTGTCAAGCTCTTCATTCAACTGTTTAATCTCATCTTTGATAGACTGTCTGTCAACTGATGTGTTAGTATCATTAGCAGCCTGTGTTGCCAATTCATTCATTCTCTGTAATATAGAATGTGTCTCATTAAGAGCACCTTCAGCTACCTGAATAAGTGAGATACCATCCTGTGCATTATCAGATGCCTTATTAAGACCTCTGATCTGGCTTCTCATCTTCTCTGAGATTGAAAGACCTGCTGCATCATCTGCTGCTCTGTTAATCTTATATCCTGATGATAACTTCTCTGTAGACTTCTGAAGAGCATTTGTTACAACTCCCATCTGTCTGTTTGTGTTGATTGCTGATAAATTGTGCTGTACTACCATAATTAAATTCCTCCTTGAAATAAAAACTTCCTATAATTAAACTATATGTTTATTATCATTTCTGATTTATGTTTTATATATCAGAGGAATTTTTTGATACTTAACCCCTTAATTATAATTTTTCATTTATTTTTTACTACTTTTTACTGGTTTATATATTTTTTACTACTTTTTACTGGTTTTATCAGCAATCTATAAATCCGAAATATCTTTTCGATTCACTCCCACCGCCTCTTTTATAAGCACTTTTTCCCTTCAAATGCGAATCCATCTTTTCTAATTCTTGTATAATCAATCTGTCTAGCCACAAGTGCCTTATCATATCCCTTCCTTTCAATCTGTTCTAATGCTCTATCTGCACATTCTTCAAGGTTTTTATCTTTTCCGGCATCAAACACCTTGAATTCTATTATATAGGAATCTTTTTTCTTGTCTTTAGCTTCCATCATTAGATCATATCGTCCAATTCCATTTCCCCTATTAGAAGTAATATAGAAGTCATCTGACAACTGGGCAATCAGTCCAAGTACAAATCCATGATAAAACCTTTCTGTCTCATCTATAATTCCATATCCCGAACCACAGTCAAAATAACTGAATGTCATATTAGTTACCATGTTCATATAATAATTGATTTCTTCTATATCACCTTTAAGAAAAGCTTTCTGAAAATCGCCAAAACTTCCTCTTGTTCTGGCAAACCACTTTCTGAACATTCTGGTAAACATCTTATATATTTCAACATTTGTAATCGATAATGTATATACATCCTCATTCACACTGTCTGCCTTTAGATAACCTGTAGTATACAAGAGTCCCCATACTGCATCGTCCTATAACAAATCCGTCATACCACTGTTTAACACGCTTCTTATACTTACCAAGCTTAGCATGATCAAGTGCTGCAAATACTTCTGCCTCTGTAAATCCAAATGCTGTCTCATATCTGCGAGTTGTTATCGACGCAGCATAAAGATTGTTCATATCAGAAAGCATAGACTCTTTACTCACTCTCGTTATTCCTGTAAGAATAGCCTTCTCAATATAAGGATTAGATTTCAAAGTGTTATTAAAAAATGTTCTCATAAACTTAACCATCTTATCCCAGTATCCACTAAAATATGCTTCAATCATTGGTGTATCATATTCATCTAACAAAAGAATAACTTTCTTTCCATAATACCGACTAAGTATCCCAGATAACATCTTAATAGCAGTAAGTGCTTTATATTCATCAATACCAGTGCTCATGCTTTCAATAATATTCCGATCATCCTCTGATAATTTTTCAAGATCAAGATTATGCTTAATCCTGCGATATATATCTGATATTTCAAATTCAATTAACTTGATAGCACCTTCATAATCATCATTCTTAACCCCAGCCAAAGAAAAAAATATAACAGGATATGTTCCTTGAAGATTCCTGTATTTTTCACTTTACCATATCTTAAGCCCCTCAAACAGCTCTGTTCTTCCATAAGATACCGTCGAAAAGAAACATTCCATCATACTAAGATTAAGTGTCTTTCCAAATCTTCTTGGTCTTGTGATAAGTGTTACTGCATAAGTGGGAAAAGAACAATATTCTTTTCCCACTTATGAAACCTGTCAATTATTTATCCTGTTTTCAATAGCCCTCTTTAACTTAGTAGAGCTTGTACTCTGCGTGTACGGAAAGAATACCATCGTTGAACCATTCTTCTCCAGGAATTCTTTCTCAGCAAGCCATGCCGGATCATGTTCATAATCACTTCCTGAGAACTGTACATCAAAATGATATATCTTAAACATATCCCTCGTTCCACAGAAATCAAGTGGCAATTTAATAGCCTCATCAACATATTTACATGAACGGACCATCTCTATTCTTTCATCAAAAGGCACAAAAGGCTCAGCCTGTTTATTAAGTCTTACCCCTTCATCAGATACCACACCTACTATCAGATACCTGCACTGCTCCTTAGCCCGCTTAAACATATTAAGATGTCCTATGTGGAACAGATCAAACACCCCTGCTATATATCCCACTTTGTACGGTTTATCTATATCTGATTTATTCAATCCTGCCACAGAATTATTCCCCTGTACTGCTGCCAGTCTTTGTGCCACCTGTTCTTTTCTCTTATTTGGATAATCATTTCCCGGATCATATATATGATAATCCTTTATTCCCATATCTTTTAACTGATTAACAACACCATTATATCCCTTAATACATATAATAATATGTCTATCTCTTTCCGGAATATCCTTTAATATGTCAGGTGAATTAATCGGCACTCCCTGCATTGTTGTTCCCCATTTTGCACTGTTATTATCAATAATAGAGTAAATGTCATAATCATCTGCAAATTGAAACAAAAATTTCTCTGTGAATCTGCCTGAGCCAAAAAGAATCAGCTTTTTGGAATCATCAAATCCTTCAAAAATATCAACAAAAATTTCCTGATATTGCTTTGCACTGTAATTAATCTTTTCCCTGTTAGTATAAAGAATTCTACCATCTACTCTCTTATTCTCATAATATGGTCTTAAAGGCTTCTGATTCCTTAAAACATCTGTAAATCTTGATGACATACGCTGCCACATATCCTCACATTCAGATAATCCATATCGGTCAAATAATTCCCTTCTTGGAACAATCCTCTCAAATTCCTTATCTGTGCCATCATATATAATTGTTATTGAACGATACATTACAGCCTTCGCTGGGCAATTCTCCCAATAAAATTCCTGGTCATAATATATGAATCTGCTCTTAGCATCCTTAGCCGATTCATCATAAAAACAATTGAGTGGAACCATATCAATATATCCTCTCGCAAGTACAGGTCCGACATCTCTTCCATCAGCACTGTTCTTATCTTTTTCGGATAATACCCCTGTATGTTCTGATGAATCAAGAATTAATTCATACATATCATCCATTGCCTTAAAAAATGCATTTCTATCTTTTTTAGCAATAGCCTTTAATTCATTCATCGCAACCGGAGCATCAACATATGGCATTATAAATGTATTATTTTCGACAGATGAATCAACTACATTTATTCCTCTTGCATGCAAATCATTAAGATTATCCTGCATCTCTTTAAGTTTATGTATTCCTTCTTTGTAAACAGCCCTCTTAATTACATTTCTGACTCCATCATGTTCACATATGCTGGTTACAAGTGCATTATCATGTCCTCTGTCAAGTGATATGGTTGCATGAAGGGTATCATCTAACTGTCCGTCCATGCTGCATTCTATAATGTAAGCATTAGCCATCTTATGAAACATGCCATTCTTTATTAAATCAGTATACAGGTACTGCTCTTCAAGAAACACACTATCCGGATAGTTATAAAGAGGGAAATACCGCATAGCCAGTTCTTCAACCGGTTCATACCCTTCTGCATATACAAGCTGTGTTTCCTGCAAAGATGGCATTACTGAATAAAATTTATCATTCACAAATCCAGCCTGCAAAAACATCGATTTTAACTCTGCCATAGAATAACATCTTCCTGCTATAGAATCCCGGTCTGCATCCGACAATCTCCTGTAATTCTCAATCCCATCAAAATTGTGATTAGTATATGGGTCTCTGTCTCCACATATATACTTAATCGCATATCGGTTTTCTGTTCCAATAACAAGCCTTCCTTCTGGCTTTAACAATCCATGACATATATTTAATAACTTTTGTGGATATCTACTCTCTTCAATAACATCAATTCCAACTATATAATCATATGCATTACCCGCAATCTGATTATTTAAAAGCTGTTCTACACTGCAATCATCCACTTTCCCCTTGCTTTCAAGCAGTTCAAGTACCGCTTCATCTGCCTGTCTGGAATATATATATAATATTCTGCTGTCTTGTCTGAAATTGTACCAGACTAATGCACCTTTTGAAAAATCCCTAATTATTGATTCACAATCCTGTCCATCAATATCTACCATCATAGTCCTCCAAAACTAATTGTTTTTTATATATGCCTCTCTATTCTGTGCATTTTCATAATCTCCACACTGCTCATAATATTCAAGGGCTTTGTCCTTATATCCCAGGCACTCATATATAACTCCAATATTATAGTATGCCTGATATGAATTCACGCCTTCAACCTTACAATCTTTATAAAGTACAGCCTTTTTAAATTCTTTAACAGCATTATCAAACAAGCCATTTTTCATATATATAAGACCCATAAGAAATTTAAAATCCGCACTATCTCCAAATTCATCATATATATTTACAAAAGACATAGCTTCTTTTTCCGCTCCGGAATTCAGCATTGCATATCCATATGTTTCAACCATATCAATAACATATTCCAACTTCGTATCTAAATCATATGAAAGTCCCTTAGAAAAGTAATCACACGCCTTTGTATATTCTTTCTCCATATAATAACTCTTACCCAGTTGGTATAATATATATGGAATTTCTTGCTCATGAGACTTTTCACATGACATTCGTATCTCATCAAGTCTATTAACAAGCAGTTTTATATTTCGTTCAGCCTTAACTTTTCTCTCATCATCATCAAGACAATAACCCATATGATTTATAATTATTCCTGATAAAAATGTTTCTACTGCCTCTCCTGAATTAGATATAATCTGCTCATGTATTTTCCCATATATAGTACAGAATTTGCGATTAAAAGCCCTGCTTATCCACTCCCAGCTTTTATCCTGTTTAATATTATTCATATTAAGAATATTAATACATTTAATTCTTCCCACTTTATAAGGATATTTGTTTAACATATCACACAGCTTGATAAGCACAGACTCTTCACCCTGCAGATATTCATCACAATCCAGTATTAATATATTGTCATTATCCGCCTTTGATACAGCAAATTGCTTTGCTGCACCAAAATCATCATTCCACTGATAATCATATACACAACTTGTATATTTTAATGCAATATTCTTTGTATCATCTTGTGAACCAGTATCAACCACTATTATCTGTACATGCTTATTCACAAGAGAACGCAGACAATTCTCAATATGTTTTTCTTCATTCTTAGCTATAATACACACTGATAAATTCATATTTTCTCCTATCACTTTTCTAACAGTGACTTCATAATATATTCATGTACTTTCACGCCACAACTTCCAGGATTAGCAACAACATCCTTAAGACTCTCCTTCTGTCTGTGTACAACTGTTTCTAATTCTCCTGCACTTAACTGTGACAAGAACTGTTTTATACCAAAATACATGCTCTCTCTTCTACAGAAATAATCTGCTCTGCCCATCTTTTCAAATCCATCTGAATTCTGTAGTTTAGTTTTTAATAATTCGTCCGACACTTCCATATAACATTGAGAAGATGTCTTATCCATTATATTAATAACAGCTAATTTTCTGTCATATGTACGCTGTATTAATATATTATCGTCAACTGCAGTTGCGAACCTAATAGAATCAAAATATTGTGGATTATATCCATTGCACTGTTTTGCCGATTCTGACAAAAAGTCTTTATTAATAACCTCCTGCATATATGTATATTTATTTACGCTAATAATTGTATCAGAAAAAGCTGGAATCAAAACAATATAATCGCCAACCATTATAAATGTTTTAAACTCTCTTTTCATACCCGTCATATTTTTCCATGAATTATTAATAATTGCAGTATTAATCTTTATTCTTGCAATATTATCAACATCAATCTCATTTTTCTTAAAAGGTATTTTAATTAATTCATTTTTGCAAAAATCTGCCAGCCATATATTTTCGGAATCTTCACCTATAACATTGAAATTATAATCTTCATTCAATATGTTAAATATTTTATAATCATTTGTATATGGTTCATATCTTAATAAAGAATTAGAGCAGCCTGTAATCATCCACATATAATCTCTAGCATACACTGCATTATAATCAAGCATTCCATAAGACAGGTTCTTAATTTTCTTTGCAAGCACAGCTAATGTATATCTATCAATTATCCATTCTTCAGACTTTATGTTATATTTCCAAATTGTAAAACCATCATACGGAAGAAACATGAGCATGTCACGAAACTTATACATTTTCCCTAATGGTCTTGCATCATATTTATCTGTACATGTAATTGTATAACTGTCTTTATTCTGTCCAGCCTGCGAATCAATATTGCATTTGCAAAAAGATATATATTCACCATATAAAGGACTAATATATGTTCCACTTTCATCATTACAGATGTATGCATATGGCTGCTGCCATATATGGCTTTCACACCCTCTTATATCTCCCATATACACACATGATATATTCTCACCCTGTGTTTTCACGGCAGTGCATATATTTTCAGCTTTAAATATTCCTGGAAAAATATCTGACACAAAATATATATCTTTGCCATTAATATACGCTCCAATTATATTTAACCTATGTTGCTGTTGATATGAACATTCATCAACTAAAAAGTTATTAAATATAAAACATGGTCTTCCTGCTACACCAAACATATTAATAACTGAACTTCCATCTGAACCAACATATGCATCGCTTATTGCTATAGTATCCGAAATATCATTAGTCTCATCATATATTCCAATATTATTATTTATAAAATATGTTTTGAGTTCGATATATCCCTCATAGAGTTCTTCTCGCATCGACTTATAGGTTGCCTCTGTAAGCGGATGCGGACGCCATATTAAAGCAATATCTTTCATATCTTTGACAAGTTCAAAAAAATGTCTGAGTTTCACTAATAAAATTTCTCTTGAATTCAGTATATCTCCAAGCGTTGTATTAAGCATAACTACTTTTTTACCTGCAAGAATCTTTTTCCACTGTTCTGAAACATTATTCTTCATCTCACATTTATATATAACATTATCTATTTTAGGTGAACCCAATGGAAGCATTTTATCATACACAGTCGTACCCCTGCACGACTCCTTAAAATATTCAGACTGTGCAATATAATAATCTATGTTCTTATAAACAGGAAAATGCTTATGATTATCTGAAATAGCACCTGCTGTAACATAATATGGTATGTATATCAGTTTATTACTATAACTTTTTATTTTGTCCGAATAATAATTAGGATGTATAGTTGTAACTTTATTAGAATCATCATAAGGGTAATGTATATACGCTGCATCCGGTCTTATATTTTTAAGAACATAATTATCATAATTAACAACTTGTACATAATCTGGAAATCTGTTCCCATCATATGCTGATTTCCATTGCTTATCCCGCTTATCAAATTCAAAATATGGAATAACAACAACATCACATCTGCATCTCTTGTCCTTACTTGCCGCTTTCCAGACACTCTCTAAGGAATCCCACATCTCAACTTTATATGGAAAAAATGCTATTGTATATTGTGTTTCCATATTAGATATTTGAGTATATACATCTTTTAACAGCGCTACTGATTTCTTTTCTATCTCATAAAAATTATTATATAACGACATATTATACACACATTCGCAATATTCCTCTAACATATGAACAACTTCCAGACCATCGTTATTCTGTTCTAATATTGTTCCTACATTTATCGCATATTCTTGACATTGCGCCAATATCTCTATACCATCATCTGATGATATAGGGTTAATCTGTTCATGCAAACCAATCAATATATTCAGTTTATTTATAAGTTCATTTTTCATTGTGGTATTCATGCTGTTATATACCTTTCATGCATTATTCACTTCTAAGTTTTTTCCAATCACTTTTACATAATTTTTGTAACCATATATTACCATTTAATTAATATTTATTAAAAGCCTTTAGAGAATATTGCATCTCCAAAGGCTTTTAATCTACATTAAACCGTACTCCTTCAATAACTGTATCTGATATTCTTTATCTGAAGCAGATCTCTTTAAATCTTCTGTTCTTCCATCTGATAAAAGCAACGTAATCAACTGATTTACCAATTGTTCTTATCCTCCATCAACATACTAAACACATCACTCTTGTACTCTCTGTTACCATTCATAATTCCTTCTCCTTATCTGATTACCGATAAAGCAGGAAATACAAACAGACCATATATTCACTATGATTTTATCATACAATCCTGCTTTATACCCTATTAAAAGCAAGATTTTCATAATGAAATACAGACATAACCGAGATAAACAGACCCTGTACCGCCCATTGTTATATGAAATTAATATAACAACCGCACAGGTAATATAGAAAAACTGCTTTTGTTAACAATGTTGCATTGTATATAAAGTATATTAATAAAATCTCAAGTAATTGTCAAGATATTCCTAATCTCCTAATATATTTTTCAATTCCATAAGTGTCTTCATACCAATTACATCATTAGAACAATTTGTTTTTCTGATATTCCCATACTCATAAGCTGATTTTTTAACAACTCTGCGCAATTTTTATTTGCTATGACATATATTGCATTTTTATAAACCTTTGCGGCATCTTCGACTGACAATATTGGTAATCCTATCTTCTGCATTCTTACATTCTTGTCATTATCGCACACCGCAATAACATTAACGCACTTCAACATTAACTGTTTCAACGCATTCTTGCCTCTTATGCCATAACTAACAACAATAACTTCTGATGTCCCAGCCATCTCAGATATTTTATTCCAATTTTTTTCTTTGATTTCATTTTCCATTATTATATTTCTATCATATTCGATTTTTTTATCTAACAACGGAATCAAATTATTAAGCTGATATCCATTTAGCAGATCATATGATATAATTTCCTTCTTCAAATATCCGCTTATCTCTTCTTTAAACCATATATAATATGGCTCTATGAATTTTTCTTCAAAGTCATACTGTTTTTCAACGCTTTCTTTTAAAATCAATTTATTATATTCACATATAAAAACATCTATCATTCTATATATTACATATTTAAATGTGCATGTTTTAGAAACGTTTGTCTCATATATTAATCTTTTAAATTCCTGCCATGCAAACTTTAATACATTATTATTACAGCTTGAACACCCCTCTCGTTCTAATCTGTATCTATAACCACTATAATTAATATAAATCATTTTCTGAGCATATGATAATGTTAATAATTTAAATCCTATGTCTTGAAATGCAGCCCCTGGTGTCTCATTTAAACGAATATTATACTTATCAAGAAACTTTTTCCTATATATACCGCTCCAGATATTAAAATCTTTAGTAAACACTTCTGGCATATTTTCAGCTATTGTTTCTATGTTATAATTTCCAATATCATTAAAAATGTGGCGGGTATTAAATATCCTTTTACCTTTAACCTCAAATAGTTCATCATAATCTGCCCGTACATAATCTGCGTAATCCTTTTTAGCCACTTCATATAATCGCTCATACATTTCACAATCGACATAATCATCCGTTTCAAGAATGCCTATATATTCTCCTCTTGCCTCATGTATTCCCAAATTCACCTGATAGCCATAACTCTTTACAGTGCTATCTATTAGGCGAATTCTTTTATCTGTTAAAAGATATTTAGTTATAACCTCTCTTGTCCCATCTGTCGAACCAGCGTCAATACATATTATTTCTATATCTTTTAGTGTCTGATTTATTGCACTCTGCAAACATTCTTCTATGTAACTGACTACATTTAATGATGGCATTATAATTGAAACTAACGGCATAATTCCTCCATTTTCTTTTCATTAAACATATCAATTGTTTTTTGCATTTGATTACATAATCTATCCGCAAACTTATCCATTGTAAAATATTCTTCATACACCTTTCGTGCTTCTTTACCCATTATTTCAATTTTCTCTTGGTGATGAATAAAATATCTCATTTTTTCACATAAGTCTTCTGAATCTTCAGTCTTACATACAAATCCATTTATTCCATCCTTGATATAATCTGCTGTACCTGTACTATCAGATGCTATACATGGTTTCCTATACATCATTGCCTCTGTCATAACTATTGGTAATGGATCTTCTCTGGAAGGACATACAACAATATCTATTTTAGAATATATATTGTTCATCTCCTCACGGGTTAAATTTCCTGTGACAATAATATTTTTCAGTTTTTTTGATTCTTCAATAATCCTACTTGCATATTCTCCACTGTCATAAGAACCTATTATATAGAACCTTGATTTATCTATTTCTTCTTTAGATAACTGATTTATTGCACTTATAAAAATATCTTGTGCTTTTCTTTCTATTATTGATCCTATAATCGCAAATGTAATTATGCGATTATTTTTTGACTGTATTTCATATTTTATTTCTTTTTTTGTTAATATGTCTGGAATGCTATATGCTAAAGTTTTCTTGATACAATTATAAAAATACTCATTAAAATTATTTTGTGCGATTCGACTAACAGCCACTATATTCACACTATCAAATAATGCCTTATTGTTATACTCTGAAAATTCTTTTAATACTGGCTTATATAATTCCTCAGGTTCATGTATCCACCACAATACAGGTTTCTTTCCTTTTAGCTGACACACTACTGGTAACATCTGAAATACATTCACCATAACTATTTCGCAATCTTCTATATAACTCATTATTATATCATTAATTACAGCAGATAAACTTGGTGCTATAAGTATTTCTATATTTTCATTAATTAATTCATCCAATAATTTTTCGTTGCAATCCTCTGCACATAAAAGTACTTTTTTCCCTATACTTTTCAAAGCTTTAACTGCATATATTACAGCCATCGTTCCACCATTATAATTTAAAGCCGTAGAAATACATATCACATCATAATGTGCATTTACTTTTTTGCCATATTTTACATAATATTCCTTTATAATTATCTCTTTATATTGTTTATATGTAATTATCTTCTGTGTAGAAACCCCCATTCTGATTAATTGTTTATATATTTCATCTTGACTTTTACACATTATCAATACATAGTCAAAATCGCAATTCAATATATTATCGGGGTTATTTATCCATTTATTACATAGTTTTTTATTCCACTTATTAGGATTATTGTCTAAAAAACATACAATGTCACATGTATTTAATATATATTTTTTCCTATTATTCCAATATTGACCTGTTCCAAAAATAATAATTTTATCTTTCATTTATAGCCCTCTTAATATACACTTTAAAACATTTTTTCTTTCACACCATAGTATTTTATCTTTCCCATCTTATATTACATTCACGCAAAATTTTTGCTGGTATTCCTGCACATGTTGAATTAGCTTTAATCACTTTATTAACTAAGCTAGCTGCTCCAACTACACACCCATCTCCTATTTCACTACCAGAAATTAATTGACAATTAGCGCCACACCATACATGATTCCCTACTATTATAGGTTTCAAATTTGTTATTTCTTTTTCATTTTCTGAATTATAAATATGATGTAAACCTGTAATCATAGATACATTAATTGATATCATACAATCATCTCCTATTATAATTTTGCTTTGTTTTTCAACATATAGAGAAAGTCTTTCTCCAAATGTACAATTAATTCCTATTTCTATTTTTGCACTATTATATACTGAAATATATCCACTATTAAATATGCAGTTTCTATCTATGCACATATATGAATTATTTATAACATCTATATTAATACTATCATGTACTATAGTATCATTATTCATTTTCATTTTACTTTTATTAAAAACATGTACATTTATTTGATTAAAATATGATTCTCTACCTATCACTAAATTACTACAACCTGTTGCACTTATTAGACTTTTCTTCCCTATATATGTACCAGATTTTATTTTAATAATCGAATTATCTGCTACTAAAATTGAACCACTTTCAATGATAACCCCATCCTCAATTATTAGCTTTGAACTATCATCTACAACAATTGAAACGTTTTCGCCTACTTCCGCTTGTTTTATATAACAATTATGATTATATATTTTACATCCTAAATACTTATCAATAACACCGTAATAAACAATAACTACCTTTTTTATACTATACAGTTTTAAATCTTCAACTATTTTCTTTGACACACAATAGTCTCCTACGGCAATAACAATACATTCAAATTGTTTATATCTATAATTTTCAATTCTTAGCACTTCTTTGTTCATTAATTTGAGAGGATTATCATATTTTTGAGAAACAATAAATCCTTTAACTTTTTTATCATTATTTACAAGATAATCATATGTCCTCATAGCAACTGTTCTAGCACCATATATATATATTTCCCCTTCAACATAATCTTGTAATTGCTTCAAACTTTTTGCACATACTATTTGCATTTTATTTTTCACTTTCCATATATATTATTACATTAAATACTTTACCATACTTTTATACATATCATACAAATTATATCTAGGTTCCCATCCTAATTTTTCAATCATTTCTGTTTTTAGTTTATAGTGATGTTCTTTCATATACTTTGTATTTTCTTTTTTGTTTATAATAACATTTATTTCATTGTTTGCTATTTCGTTTTTAACTAAATTTGCCATCTGATATATTGAACAATAAGTATTTTTATTACCAACGTTATATGCCTGACCATTTTCCCCTTTTAATAATATATACATTAATGCTTCTACTGCATCATATGTATATAAATACATTCTTTCACTACTACCTTCTGTATTTAATATAATATCTTTTTTTTCAATAACACATCTTGCAAATTCCATAAACACTCTATTATCATTATACTCAACTCCTGGTCCAAAAGTTTGTGCCAATCTTGCAATTTTTACATTAACCCCATATTCATTAAAATATGATATACACAAATTTTCTGACATTATTTTCATTATTGGATAGCTATTTCTTACCTCTAACGGTCTTAAACTTCCTATCATATTTTCATCTATTTCTTTTAACCCAAATCCTTCTCCATATACCTCCATAGAAGATAGAAAAACTACAGATTGAATTTCATTTTTATAAGCATAATCCAAAACATTATTTATTCCTTGTAATCCTATCAATATAGTTTCTACAGGTTTATTAACAAAAGAAGAACTATCAGTAATTGCTGCTGTATGTAGTATATAATCAACTTTGTCAGTTATATCATTCATATTTTCTCTGCTAAGATCTTTTTCAATAAATATTAAGTTATCCTTATAGTCATTCCATATTTTTTTTGCCTTATTTGCATTTCTTACCACGCAATAAATTTTTATTTTCAAATTCCAAACTCTATTCATTTCTAAAAAAGTATTAACTAATGCTTTTCCGATTAATCCAGTTGCACCTGTAATCATTATTTTCTTATTTTTAAATAATTTTACTACATTTATAGATTTGAATATTTTCCAACTTTCTATATTTTCATCCAAAATATTCCACATGTATCTTACCCCCATATTTGAAAATTTTCTTTAGCATCTTCTATAGCCTTAAACAAATAATAATCAGTTGGCGTTGTAATTTTTATATTTTCATCATTTCCTTCCACGACTTGCAAATTCACTCCATAATAATTCATCATACATGCTGAATCTATAAAATCCAATTTTCCATCTTTTATAGCCCTTTTATGCATATTATATATATCTCTAAAATAATAGCTTTGAGGAGCCTTTGCCATTTTGCATTTCTTTCTATCTACTATTTCATTAATTTTATGATCATTATCCGAATAAACAATAGTTTCTATTGCATCTGTAACTGTTATTGCTGAACCTGCCTTCTTTACCATATCAATATTTCTAGTAATAGTTAACTCATCTACTAATGGTCTTACTCCATCATGTATCAATACAATACTATCATCTTTTATGCATTCAAGATTTTCCATATATTTTAATCCCAAAAACTGAGATTCCTGTGTGTTTTTTCCCCCTTCAACAATACCAAGCACCTTATTTAAATTATATTTATATACTAATTCTTTTAATGTATCTATCCATTCTTTTATACAAACAACTACCATACCATCAATACAATTATGTTTTTGAAATATCTCTAACGTATAAATTATAATTTCTTTTCCATGTAATTTTAAAAATTGCTTTGGAATAGTATTATTATTCATTCTTACTCCACAACCACCTGCAAAAATCAAGGCAACGTTCATATTTTTCATCTCCATATGCTAAATATTTTATATTTTTTATATATATTATTGTAAATATTTTTTTCATTAGACTGACCTACAGCAAGTATAATATTGCTCCCATTTGGCACCTTACTAATAGGTAAGATTTTTTCCCCAAACAAAATTTTTGAATCAATAAAATAATCATCACTTTGTATAAACCCATTAAATTTTTTTATATAATATTTAAACTCGAACCATATATTACCTGCATGAAAACCTGTTCCATATATATATATTGAAGGATTTTTTTCAATGAATGAGATAAGTTCTTTTCTATTTCTTTTTAACATGGGAATTTTTATATCATTTGTTTCTTTTTCCGTATCCTCCATTTTTAAATCTATTTCTAAATAATTTTTTTGATATTTATATTTATAATATTCCAAAATCAAATCAATGGGATAACTACTATTTTCATTAATATAATATAATATACGCCTAAATTGATCTACTCCATATTCATTAAAATTTAGTATTTTTCGTTTTATAATAGGTACATTATACTTGATTAAATTTGCATCTGCAGAATAAAAAATATCATTATCATTATCAAATGCATATGCACCAAATCTATAATTCTTACTTCGTAAAAAAGAAAATAATCCTCTCTCAAAACATGAGCAAATCTCTAAATATCCAGCGTTATTAATATCTTTTAAATCATTAAAATATTCCAGTAAATCCCCTGAATGTATAACACTTCTTTCAAATACTAGAAAATAAGACTCCAAATAATCTATTAAACCATTATCTACATACCGCAATCCCCAAAAGTCATAATTTTTATTTGTCATTTTTTTTAATATTTTATAAAAATCATCAATTGGCCCAAAAAATGAATCATTACATAAAATAATTCTATCATATATTTTAATATCAGTTATTCGGCTTAACACATATTTATATGCTGCTCCATCAAATCCACTATTTTTTCTTACAAATATTTTACTAATATATTTTTTTATATCATAAAAACTATTTTTATCTATACTACCATTTACAACCATAATAAGCTCATCAGATATTATGCTTAACTGTTTCAATAAATATTTTACATAATCATGTACTATTCCTTCACTATCATAAAAGCAAAAAATAGCTATACATTTATTTGTACTTTTTTTTATCATTCATTATTTCCTTTATAAAATTTACAACTTTCTCTGTTGCATGTCCATCATCTAAAACTCCATACTTGCAGAAAAATTTTTTTAAATTTATTTCATAAATATTATAATCAAATTCTTCTATTTTGTTAATAAGCTCATTAACACTATGACCTATAATATACGGCCATTCACTAGGATTACTATAAAATCCCCTTTCATTTTCATATTCTTCCATATCATCATGATACAAAAACACTGGTTTATATTGTAATGAAAAATCCCATATAATACTTGAATAATCTGAAAGTAAGATATCACTAACAAAAAGTAATTCCTGTGTATCAAAATAATCAGATACATCTATTGCATTTTTAACACATCGCAATTTTTTATGTTTTGCTATTTCCGGATGATATTTTACAAGTAATACATAATTTCCACCAAATCTTTCATTTATCTTATCCATTATTATATCAGTATTGAGTGTATAATATTTAAATGATTCCATTGAACATGCACCTCTATAAGTAGGTGCATATAACACAATTTTTTTATTTATATCTATATTATATTTCTGACATATTTTGCGTTTTAAATCATAATTACATGGATTAAAAAAAATATCATTTCTGGGAAAACCGTACTCTAAAATTTTATTCTTATAATCAAATTCTTTTCTATAAAATTCAACATTAAAATTTGATGCTGCTATAAATGCATCTGCATTTTTATACGCATCTAAAATCCATTTACCTGTTATATTCTCACTTATCCCATTTCTTTTAAATGGTCCACATCCATGCCATGTATTTATAATGTACTGTCCTTCCCTCTTTATATTTAAAACTCCAATAATATCATTAGTTATTATGACTCTTGATGTTAGAAGTTCCTTATAATAATCTACTGAATACATTTCAACTTTCTTTACTTTCTTGGGCAATTCTGATTTAGTTTCTTCTAACTCTTTTTTTGCCCAAACAATATTAACATTAGGAGATTTTTTTAACATCCCAACAACAATATATTTAGGATTACACATAAAATCTTTTCCATTAAAGCATTCAACAAAAATCTTTTCATTCTCAATGTCATATTTATTATATTCTTTTATAAAATCTTTTTTTATTTGAATCAAATCTTCATTGCACATTAAAAAAAAATTTGATACTCCATTATCTAAAAGATTTTTCTTTACTTCTTCCATATAAACTTCTTTCATTGCTACATAAATAATAGATTCATCTTTTATGATATCCTTTATTTGTTCAAATAAAAATACTTTTACTCCAAACACTGAATCGAAATTTCCACTCATATTAGATACTATTATTCCTTTTACATCTATGCCAACCATTATAAGATATGAAAGTACGGTTCTTCCATACTCACCAGCTCCATATACATATATACTTTTTTTTGTATTTAACAATTTTTCAATATTATTCATAACAATCTCTTGAAACCTGAATTCCAGCATCAATTTCCTTAGAAAGTATTCCCTCTCCATTACAATACCTACATGCCGTTAATGGTTCTTCCCTTTCAATCATACATTTTAATTTTTCTCTCTTAATCCCATAATTCTCTACACTTTCAAATGAAATGCTCTCATCATAACCATTTTTAAAAAATTTTAATCTTTCACCATGGGCAGATCTTGGACATTTATATAACCTATTTCTATAAAATGTATAACACTTAGCTGAAAAACAACTGTTATAAACAGTTAATAATCTTTCTCGCGTGTAATTTCTTTCATTTTGTCCTCCAAAATCCTTCCACTTTAAATAATTATGTACATAAAATGTGACTCCTTTTTCTTTAAACAATTCACATATCTCATTAACTTTTCTACTTATAGTTCCATAATTTGAAATATGAACTACTATTTTATCATTTCCTAATACATCAACAAGTTCTTGATTAGGAATAATCGTTCCATTTGTATATATTGTTATATGTTCAATTTTTTCATTTTCCAAATAATACTTTACGAGATTTGCAAGTTCTTTATATATAAATGGCTCTCCTCCCAATAATCTTAATTCACATAGTCTATCTATAGTATTTAACAAATTATCAAAACTTTTAATAATACTTTTTATCGAAATATCCTCAGGCTTTGTATAATATTGCATATAATTTGCACAATCTTTACATTTTAATGAGCACTTCTCTGTCACAACGACTTCACAATGTTGAAGTACCAATTCATTTCTTTCTGCATATTTAATCATGTTCAAATATTTTTCTTTATGGTGTAATTCCTCCTGTGCATATTCAGATAATTTATCATCAGAAATTTTAAGATTTATTATTTCAGTTAAATTATATATATTTGTTACGCCTTCATTTTTAAGCAAATTAAATATCTGTGTATGACAATTTAGAGATGCAATAATAAAATTTTCATCAACATAATCACCTATAATTTTAGGTGAACAAACTTCTATTCCATTAAGATAATTTCCACTTAATGCTTTATCAATATAGCAAGTTACTTTATACCCCATTTGTTCCAATGCGACTCTTGCAATTTCACCATACCTACCTGCTCCATATATTATTATTTTCCCTTCCACCTTATTTTCAATCGGAAATGGTATACTATTTTCTATTTTTTTCATCATTTTTCCTCGCCACTATACCTATAATAACCTGATATCTTTCATCATCATAAATAAAATCTTGCTGTTCCAATTGTTCCTCACACAATCCATATAAAGAAGCACTTGCCGTTTTAACATTTCCATATGTAATTACCTCTATATTATTATCACCAAAATATTTTGAGAAGAGTTTATTACATGCAGATTTTGTCAACCTCCAATATTCTCCCCAACTTGCACTATCAGATTTTGATAAGGCTGCAATTCCATGAATTGTCACAAGCGCAGTTCCATTTGGCTTTAATAACCTATATATATTCTTTATTGCACTATCTATATCTAATATCATTTGTAATGTTTGAGTACATATAAAACAATCTACACTATTCTCTTCACATCCCTCTCCACTTTCTAAATTCATTTTTTTCATACCATTACCACCTAAAACATGCATTATATGTGATACATATGTTCCATATGCATATTTATTAGTATAATAATTTTCTGCTACCTCCAATATATGTCCAGTGATATATTTTTGATTTATATTTAAAAATTTTTCAATATAAACACGATCAATAGGTTTTCCGTATTCTAATCCAAAGCTTTCGCTTACAGGCTTTATGCTTAATTGATTTATCAACTTTATGTCACATATATAATTGTTGACATAATGTTTTATATATTGTTTATAATCATCATCACTCAATATCTGCCATTCCCCATCTTGATCTTCTATATGAATTATATTATCTTTTGCATATATTCTTGCATTGTGTGAAAAAATATTATCTGCCACATCAAATGAAGGTTGCATTTTATGACAAAAAACAATATTATCATCTACAATTCCCATTTTTTTTATCTGATAATAAACATCTATTACCCCTCTCGAAACAGCAATTATTACTATTACATCTGGATGATGTTTCAAAAAAATGGGATTATAAGCTGGCAAACCATCAAACATTTCTTCTCTTCCAACTATAATTTTATTATCTAAAAAACCATCAATGCTATATTTACCCATAATTTGTTCTTTTTTTAATTTATAATAATATCCTCTGCCAAACACAAATATCTTTTTTTTCATACTTAATCCTCAATAGCTAATACTAATATTTATTTGTAAAAACTTCTTTCACACGATTACTTGCAATAGTTTCTTCTTCAGAAGAAACCTCGTACTTCAAATCTATCACTTCAAGATCATCTAATCTATTATATGTATGAATACCAACATAATTCTTATCTGATTCTATTTTTATATCATCTGGATAAACCTGTTTTATTATTTTTTCTTTAAATTCTGGACAAACACTCAAAACTTCTGAAAACACTAATCCTTTGCCGTATTCATCTTCGCAATCTTGTGAAACACGTATTAATTTTCCGTTATTCCAAAAGAAATTCCCCCCAGGTCTTGCTTTTCTAATATCATCACTTATTATTGTTGGCGTTCCTACCCCCTCCTTAGTAACCTCAAACATCAACAAATCTCCCTTAATATTAGAAACTTCATTATGTTTATATGTAAACAAATATTCTTTTCCTTTATAATTAAGAAAAGTATTGTCTGCATATCTTCCATTCATTAATAATATACTTTTTTTTATCCAATTATTTGGTAAACTTACCAATTCATATATTGCGACCTCCTCTAACTGATTAGTCTCTGGACACATGTATAATTTTCCATTTTCACTCCAAACGTTAGGATATGATAAATGCCAATGTTTATCCATAGAAACTTTCCATTCTTCAAACTTATGTCCATTCCATTCACAATAACCAATTACACCGTTTCTTTCCGATTTATACAAATATAATTCAGCAAACAACATTATTTTTCCATTATATCTTATTAAAAAAGGATCAGCCGCCCATCCCCAATTTGGATTTTTCACAGCTACAAATGCCATATTTTCTGCACATCTAAATGCAATATGCCAATGAAAAAACTTTCTCATAAACTTATCTCCTCGTATATTTTTTTTATGCTTTTTATAATATAAGACGAATCAAATTTTTTATAATCAATTAAAACATTCCTAGCTTTATAGCTATTCTTATTTTTATAATAAAATAATATTGTTTCTATCCATTCATCCATGTCACACAAAGATATTCTTTTTGAATATTTTTTGTTTATCACAATTGATGGAATCTCTGTACTACATAAACAAGGTAATCCATTTGATTGTGCCTCGAGTAATACCAATCCAAATGCTTCTTTAATTGACGGTAATACAAAAATATCCATTGCAGAATACCAATCGCTTGTATCATCAACAGCATCTATTAATATAAAAAACTCCTGCAAACCTCTACTATATATCTCTTTTTTAATATTATCCTTTTGCGAGCCATCACCTATCATTAAAATCTTAAAATCTGTAATATAACATTTTAATTTTGAAGCAATTTCAATCAAAAAAGCATGATTTTTTTCTAGTTCATATCGTCCTACCATTCCTATTACAAATGCATCCTTCATTTTTAATATTTCTCTCTTTTTTTGTCTATCTTCTCTATTGAATTTAAAATTATTTATAGTGATAAAATTATTAATGATTTTTACATTTTTTTCTGTTCCAAATAGCCATTTTGCTGCCTCTTCTGAACAAGCCAACTTTTCATCTATCAAGTCACTTTTTAATGTATCTCTAATTATCACATGCTGCTTAAGACACTTTTCATATTCACATAAATCAATTGGTTTTGGAGCAATACCTGTAGCATGAGCATGAACTATAATCTTACTATCACACGCATTCCTAATTATTTCTTCCATAATTGTATTTTTCCAATATGACGTATGTAATTCAATAATATCATAATTATTTTTTAGTATATCAATAAACTCTTTTTTAAAAACTTCTAAATTTTCTTGTGGATAACATGTGAAATGAAATACTTTAGATCCATCTTTAATCAAATCTTTTTCAAAAAATAATTCTTTACTAAATGTCAAAAAATCAAATGAAAATTTTTGTTTATCTAACTCTTTCCATACATTCAATACATAATGTGTTACACCACCAAATGAAGAACTTAAAGGAAACTGTAATATTTTTATTTTTTTCATTTTTATCACCTTTTCTAAAAAAATCAATGTAAAAAACTTAAAGTTACTTAATACTATTATTTAAATCCTTAAGTTATTGCATCGTTATACAAATATAACGTTATTTTATTTACTAAATTTAAATATAAATTATACATAAAAATTATATCTACATAATAAATCATAACCCTAGATTATTCACAAATACATCCTTGAAGTAGCTGAAAGCTACACAGTTGTTATATTTTAATTGAATATTGCTTTCCACTTATATTAACTTATCCCTAATGTATACACTAAAGACTATATATCCATTAAATCACTACTTCGTGGTAACAGTAGTTTTTCCAAACCTAAGATTTATAAATAATATGAACTGAACAGCACCGGCTATGTTATCAGACTTAAGGAAAACAACATTATCCGTGAAAAGACTGCATATATCTAGTTGATAAACTTAAATCATAACCACCAGCTCAGCTGGTGGTTTGCTCTGCGGCTATAAGCCCGTAGTACTGGTCGGCTCTAAAGAGGCATTGAAAGGTTCGCCATGTGCATAGCTACCAAAGGCTAACCCTAAAGTGCTTCAACTTTTGCCTTATTTACCGGCTCATCCGTAAATAGGTCTATGTACTCCTTCAATGACATCTGATCATATCCCAAATCTTCTTGCATCTGATTTCTTACATATTCTTCTATTTTCTTTTCATTTTCCCTACTGTATCGACATAATACCCTCTACATTAAAAATGTCTATTTCCATACTTGTACTTCAAATTTGCATATCTAATTTTGTATATGATAAACTATTATTATCCATTTGGATACCTCCTTATTATAATAAATTGGATTGGTGAACCTTAAATTTATTATAACATGGAGGTTTTTTACCTGAAACTAAAGCTATTTGGGAACTCACCTGCATAGTAAGTGGTTTATTTTTATTGTCAATACAATTAAATCACTATAGAAAACACAGTTTATTATGCTGTGTTTTATGGTTAATTCATGTATTAAACTGGTTCATAGTCTTACGACCTTATAAGGTTTTATTGTAAAAGAAGTCTAATGAAGATTTTCTTCAAAGAAAGCAAATCTAACTTTGATTTTGTCTCGATCAGCAGTCATTCAATGATTGCAAATGCCAAAAGACTTCAGATACATGCACTGGTTTATAACATATTTAATTGGTTTAGACAATTGGCGTTATCCGCAAATATACGCAAACAGCGTATAGATATCATCCTTTTTAAACTTCTGAAAATTACCGCAATAGTAGTATGTTCAACAAGATATATAAAATTCAAGCTGTGTAGTAACTACAATGAATCTTAACAGATAGAAACCACTCAAAATTTACAATAGTTATTTTATACCCTTTTTAGGTAAATAAGAGCACTTTCAAGCTAAAGAAGCTTTTTTTATTTCATGCAACAATTTTCGATTTAAATACTAGTCCGTGTATAAATTAGCTTATAATTTTAATTTGTTGAATATTGCTTCTGCCAGTCTCTCGCTTGCATTACCATTAAAAACAAGTCCGACTTTCTCATGGAATATATCAAGCCTGCTGTCATATTCATCCTGCTGGAATTTCATAATATCTTCTTCAAGCTGCTCATTATCACTGGCTATGGGAAATGGAAATTTCACATCCAACTTAGGCGTAAAATTCTTGTTATTTCCAACATCATGCCTTGGGTCTGTGGCTATATTCCACATTAAAGCGCCTCTGTCTTTTGCATATTTCTGTATATCATCTGCATATATAAATACAGGTATATGGGCAAAACCTGCCTCAAAGCATGCACTTGAATAATCTGTTATGTATGCATCCATTGCTGCAAGTATCTCATACATGTCATCTGCCTGACTTTCATCAATAAGTCGGCTCTGTACTTCTGGGTTCTTATACTCACTAAATGTTGGTGCTAACTGTGGATGAACTCTTATACAAACATACCATTCCCCACCAAATTTTTTTTCAAGATTATCTATCAGTCTCTTAAAATCTATCGACCATATTTCAGAATATACACTGCGGACACCATTCTTAGCACCCTCCCTGAATGTTGGTGCAAACATTATCACCCTTGCATTATCCGGAAGATTATATTTCTTGTGAAACCTTTCTTTAAATTGACTTCTGTCACCATATAAAACATCACATCTTGGTGCTCCTGTCTTTAAATATGTTCCCTCATACACTAACGCCTTGTCAAAGCTCTGCTCACACCAGTCTGAATCAATAACCAGATCATCTATCATATCTGAATCATTCTTGCTCACAAGATATGCCATCTCTGAAAATCCTTTTCCTCTCAACAGCCCGGTACATTTAATTCCTATTGTGTAATGATTTACATTAAGATAATACTGTCCCTTACGCTTGCATGTTCCAAATGGTTTTCTATAATTATCAATCCAAACCTTTGACCTTGTCAACCAATATGCCCTGCTCCACAATGTATTAGGAACTTTTTTTATATAATCGGGAAAATCTTTACTCATATCATTAACAAACCACACAAATTGACATTCTGGTTTCATTTCATGGAGTTTCTCCACAAGAGGTTTTGCATTACAACCAAATCCACCTTTTCCCTCAAATGTACATATGCTTATGAGATTCTTTTTAACAGGAAATACTCTGCATATATGAAAGCACATTTTTTCTCTTAATGCTTTTCTGCATCTTTTCTTTATGTATTTAATTTCCTTTGGATCTGTTGCAACTGTGTGTTCCATATCTATCTCTAGTTCACAAAAAGCCCTGCATACAAATGCAGGGCTTCCACTCTAATCTTAAAACTCTCCTTGATTAACCGATATTCCAGCGACTCCATTCGCATGTCAGGAAAACTTGAACCAATTCTCCCATCTGATTTAATTATATAAAATATATCGGTAACTTTGCCTAATTCTTAACCTGTCTTTACCAACTCTAAATACAAAATGCCGCATACAGAGGTACAATCTTTTTATTGCCCTCATATCCAAAGTTTTTAGAAGATAATTTTATTGCATACTCCGGTTTGAAAGTATCCATGTATACTTTTAAACTTTTTGCTCTTGTATTATCTGCTGATTTCACTTCTATTGGTATAAGTCTGCCTTCACGCTGTATAATAAAATCTATCTCTGCTCCTCGCTCTGACTGCCAATAATATGTGTTATAACCATTAATTGAAAGCTGGACATTTACATAATTTTCAGTCATGCCGCCTTTAAAATCATTAAGTTCGTCAACCATATAAAGAATATCATTAGCAGATACATCTTTTTTTGCACATAACAATCCCATATCAGACACATATATCTTAAATGAATCAATATCCCGGTAATTTTCAAGCGGTTTCTTTATTTGTTTCACTTTATATACCTGTGATACAATACCTGATAAATTTAACCATTCTATTGCATTTTCAAACTCAGATGCACGCCCACCTTTTTTTATAAGCTTATACTGGAAGCGGGTGTTTTTTTTCGATAACTGTACAGTAATATTATCATATGCAAGTCTTATCTTCTTAATTTCATTGAGATTATTATACTTACTCATATCATTAAGATAACTTGCAAGTATAGTATCCTGTGTATGCCGTACTAATATAAAATCCTTTGTTTCTGCATATTGCATGACACACTCTGGCATACCACCCACAATAAGATATTGTCTGTATATATTCATCGCCGCATCATGTAGTGCTGACGGTAATGGTTTATCTGTATTAAAGCAATCTTTTATCTTTGAAACCAAATCATCTTCTCCAAGAGCTAACATAAACTCCTCAACATCCATAGGATACATTGTCTTCATATCCACTTTTCCAACAGGAAATGAAAATCTGGCTCTGTTAACCGCAACACCCAACAGGCTTCCCGCAACAATAATATGATAATCCGGTTCATCCTCACAGAAATATTTAAGTGAAGTCAATGCTCTTTCGCAAAGCTGTACCTCATCAAAAACTATAAGGGTTCTTTCCTTCACTATTGTTTGTCCCGCAATATGAGATAAAATAGGTATCAGATAATCTGGACTAATATTCTCGTCAAATGTTTCATTAAGCTTAGGGTTCGTCTCAAAATTAAAATATACCACATTATCATAGTGTGTACGTCCGAATTCCAGAACAGAATATGTCTTTCCCACCTGTCTTGCCCCCTGTAATATCAGAGGTTTTCGATGCTCACTTTCTTTCCATTGTTCCAGAAAAGTTGTAATTTTTCTATACATAATCTACCCTCCTCAAAGGTTCTGATTACAATATAATAAACATTCATGTAAAAATCAATGCATTTTTCTTTATTTTTAACATTATTTTGCATGAACATTTTGCATTTTTCCGCATTAATCTACACGAATATACTTATCTCGCACTCTCAACTCTCCTCTTAATATACTCTCCAACCTCATGTATAGTCCGAAGCACCTCTTCTTTTGTTCCATATGGGAAGCTGTTTACACAAGGAAATGTCTCAAAACTTAAAGTCCCGTCAAATCCAATCTCAGCAAGTGCCACAGCAAAACTCTCCCAGTCAGTACCGCATAAAGGACTGCTGCCAAATGTATAAGGCATCTGATGAAGATCTCCATATGCATCATTTTCATGCATATGCAAAAGCTTCAGACGACTGCCAGCCTTCCTGATATAATCTGCAGGCTGTCTGTGTACAAGCTGGATATGTCCTGTATCAAGACATATACCAAACCTTTCCTCACCTGCCATCATATTTAACATATCAACATAAAATATAGCATCGTCCGGGTCCGCACATGTACCTTCTGTTATTCGCCCTCCAACACTTTCATAGAGATTCTCAACACATATTCTGACATTGTGCTTCTTAAGCTCCGGTATAAGAGATGAGAAAAACTGTACATTCATTGCCTGTTCAGCCTCAAGTCCGTACTTATACTGCATCTTGAACGGATGCATGACTACCCATGGAATCTCAAGGAAACCGGCAATCTGAATGCTCTTTGGTATTACAACATTCTGCATATACTGGCTTATATCATCACGTCCCAGCACATACATAGGATAAGGGGCATGCATCTGTGACGGCTTAATTCCATATTTATTAAACATCTTCTTATACTCGCCAAAGTACGCAAGAATATCTTCAATATCCGCATCAAAAAATTTATTAATCTTTCCACCATAGACATCTGAATTCTTTAAAAATGTATCAAGATTAAAATCAACCATCTCAAATCCTGCCCCTGCAATTATTGCAACGCCATCTTCAATTCCCATCTCTGGCAGAATTCCTTTAGTCTGTACACCTACTTTTACCATTTCCATTCCTCCAAATGTCTATACAAAATATCTGTCCTGAAACTCGCTGTGTTCAACACCCATAGCCTTAAGCTGCGCTGATATCGCATCATAATACATACAGCATATAACAACATTACGTTCTTGTGCCGGAACATCAAGTATTGCTGACGGAGCCTTTACATCAACCCCGCATACCTTAGTTCCCCATCGCATCTTTCCATTGTCAACTGCAAAATATGGAGGAAATTTATTGCCAAGTACATCCATATAATCCCATAACATCTGTCCTGCACCGAACAGAATAAGCTTTTTATCAGGCTTATTTAACACTCTTTCAACAAATGTAAACTGTCCCTGCCATTCTTTAACAATTGCATGTAACATACGCACATATTGTGTCTGCAATTCCTCTGGGACTCTTGCAAATGTTCCGCTATTATCGAATATCATCCATCCTGAGAATTCAATCTTAATAAGCGCCCCAATAATATGATACCAGTCTGTAATAAGATTTCCTCTTCCTCTTGTAAATGTAAAAGGCATCTGTTTTTCATTGTACACACCGCCATTATCATTAGCATGTATCATGCAAAGATATTCACTGCACTGGTCAATCTGGCTTCTCACATTCTTGGCAAGCAGATTACTGTATCCAACATTTATAGATATACCAACTATAGCTGTATCACACAGCCTGTTACAGTATTCAGCAATTGATTTCAATGAAGATATATCAGAATATGCGTTATTAAGATATCCGGTTTCATCACTTCCATTGCAGCCATTCTCTATGAATACCGGAATCCTGTAATCTGTCATCATCATAGAACACTCTTCCACAACATTTTCAAGAATTCCTGCTTCACAATTCATGGTATCAAGTACTATATAATTTCCCTGATATCTCCTGCAATTTTCCAGAAGCTCATACATCTTATCCGGAGTCAGCTTTGCAAGAGGATATGAAAATCCTGAAACCTTAAGTACCCGTGAATCCCCATCTTTCTTCTTATAAGTCGGGAGTTCATTTTTTTCTATAATCTCATAAGGTATTTCTGCATATGAAAATCCGCCATCTGCAATTGCTTCAAGCTTTAATCCGTCACTTAACTGTACGCCTGCTAACATAATTATCTCCTGTTCTCACAATATCTCTCCGGCACATTAGTAAATATATCCGTTGCACCAAGTCTGTAGTATTCTCTTAAATCCATATCCGGTAATGTCCTGAGCTGTCCATACAAAGGCTCGCTTCCATTCCACATACGCACACAGAGTCCAGCATTTCTTATAGTCTCTACATCACCTTTGTTGATAGGCATTCCCCACTGTGCCGGGTGAATTGTCATACCACCGTATTTTCCGATACCGTCCATACACCTGTGATAATCACCTGCCAGATATGCCACCTCTGCGTCCGCTTTTATTTGCTTAATAAGACCTATTGAATCATGATTAAATGATGAGTACACAACATAGTCTTCCAAATTAAACTCTGAAACCATATCAATAACCCTCTGTTCCATGCCTTCATATCTTATTTCACTATTCTTAAGCTCAATATTAAGATGAAGGCCTTTGCCCTTACAATATGGTGCAAGCAATTCAAACGTTTCCCTTAATGTAGGAATTCTATGAATTTCATCATCACCGGCTATAAATAACTGTTTCAGTTCATTTAATGTATATTCCTGTACATAGCCAGTCCCATCTGTGGTTCTGTCAACTCTTTCATCATGTATTACCACAATTTCATTATCTTTTGTAAGCTGCACATCAAATTCAATTCCGGTAATGCCTTCTAATTCCGCCGCTTTTTTAAACGCAAGAAGTGTATTCTCCGGATTCATCATGCTGCATCCTCTGTGCGCCCATATACCAACTCTCTTTAAGGCTTCTGTATCCACAGTCTGCTTAACCTCTCCGCGGTTTGCAAGAAATTGCTCCATCATACCAGAAAGCCATATACTTTCTTCATCAGTTATCTTCTTTACAACTCCCGGATTGTTAATACATTTTACAAATGCTTCTATTTCATATCGCAATCCACCGCCAGCGAATTCTTCCTCATACACTTCAACCTGATTAGGATTCTCATGATGAACTTCTATTCTCTTAGTAAGCCACCATGGTGATGGAACTCTTATATAACCATCATCCCCCGCCACAATAAGTTCGCCCTCCGTCTTAACCCCAAGACCGGTCTTTATCGTAGCAACACCATCATCATAAGTCATCATCATCTTAGTGTACGAATCTGTTCCAAGCGGGCTTTCTACCGAATATGTATGAACATCTTTTACATCTGTGCCAAGCAGCTTCATAACAGGAAGCAGACAATAACTTGCAAGCTCAGTAAAGCTTCCTCCTGACGCTCCCCACATTTCTCTTCCTGCTGCCGCACCTATCTTAGAAAACGCAGCTTCAACATCTCTTACTTTTCCTATCGTGCCACTCTTAACAATATCTAGAATCCGTTGAAATCCGGCACAATATGCTGTTTTTATCGCTTCCATGCATACCAGATTATTATCATTGGCAATGGCAAGCATTCCTTTTATGTCCGATTTATTCAATCCAATTGGTTTTTCACACAGCACATGCTTTTCTCTTCTAAGAGCCGTACTGATATACTCTGTATGTGTCTCATGTGGTGTTGCTATATACACCGCATCAACTGAATCAAAGAACACCTCGATATCATCTGTAAGAATCATCGGACCATCTATATCAATCTTATTATTCTTTGCAAACCATAACACACTCTCAAGGTGTGGATTATATATCGCCGATACATTTATACCACTAACATAACTACTTTCCTCAAGAAATCTGGCTGCTATCCGACCTGTTCCTATTATTCCGATGTTAATATGATTATCCTGTATATTTATATTAATCATAACATTTCCTCTGCCCTGCTTATCTTTTCTGCTTCATATAAGCTTCCGTAACTTCTGCCATCGCAATTGCTTCCTCGGCAGTAAGCTTATATCCATTCTTATCTATTCCATTAATCTTAGATACAAAATCACTTATCTCATATCTGAAGCCATCTCCCTGAAATATTGGCTCATACACCTCAACTCTTGATGAGTCTTCGTAATGTACTTCAAATCTTCTTGTAAGCCACCATGGTGATGGTGCAAGAATATATCCTTTCGTACCTGCAATAACAAGCTGGCCTTCTGACTTGACAGCTACTCCGTTCTTCGACAATGCCATGGCATTATCATATGACATATACACCTTGGTATACAGGTCAACACCATTCTCGTCATATATTGTATCAAAATGTATGTCCCTATAGTCTGTTCCAAGAAGCTTAATTATTGGAAGCAGTGTATAACTTCCGAATTCAAGAAATGCTCCGCCATATGCTGCATCTGTTCTCTCTCTTGAATCAATATTGGCAAGTCTTGTAAAGCATGCTTCAACATCACATACTTTTCCTATCTTGCCTGACTGCACCATATTGATAAGCTGACCGAAACCCGGACAATAAGCGGTCTTAACAGCCTCCATAAGTACAAGTCTATTATCCATTGCATACTGATAAAGGCTTTGTGCTTCAGCTTTGGTAAACGCTGCCGGTTTTTCACATAATACATGTTTACCATTTTCCAATGCCTTCCTGGCATAATCATAATGAGTTTCATTCGGTGAAGCTATATACACAGCATCTACCTGTTCAAGAAATTTCTCATACTCTCCACTATAATTAGGAATATCATGTCTGTTACTGAATGCCTGCGCCTTCTGATTTTCAGGATTGTATGTACATGCTATATTAATACCACTTACATACTTGGCTTCTGATATGAATCTCGGGGCAATTCTGCCTGTTCCAACAATTCCAACATTAACAATTTTAAACTTATTCTTTCTCTCCAAAGTTGATGATATATCTGGTGTTCTTTCTAGATATACAACCTCACAGAACTGTTTAAGATAATCAAATGTTCCAATCCAGTCTGAACCAACGGTAAATATATCAACACCATAGCGCTGGATATCCTCTATCTTCTGCCCATCATGGTCCTCAACAATAATTTCATCTGCAAACCCTGTTTTCCTGACATTCTCGATTCTGTCCATTATAGAATCAACTACATTAACCTTACCTCGTGCCTCATCAAAATGTTCTGTAGTAACACCTACTATAAGGTAATCTCCTAATGCCTTTGCTCTCTGTAAAAGCTTGTAATGTCCTTCATGAAATAAATCATATGTCCCATAGGTTATTACCTTCTTCATAAGTTAAATTCCTCCAATATCTTCCGCTTCTATCTTATCTTCCCATTCATCCTCTGATTCTTCTCCAAAAAAATCTGTAAGTTTTTTAATATACAGCTTTCTTATTTCTTCTGACTGTACTATAACTTTATCTGCGTATACAACTCCTGGCATTGTTACATACGCATCCATGTTAGTATATGCTCTCATATCATTCTCATCTATTTCATCTGTTCTGAAATATGGAATATATATAAGTTTCTGTGTATGTGATGCAAGATTATATGAATAAAACACCGGATCTGTTGTTCCCGCTGAATTATAATTATCATACGGATACTGGAATACAATTACATCCGGATTCTCATTCACATAATTGTAATCTTCTATTGGTGTAATTGTAACATATTCCGGATACATTCCGCCATCTATATATTTCTCAAAAGTCCCATCAATATTTTTATAATAATATGGAACGCACTGAACTATAACTTTAATATCCTTTTCTTGACAATATTTCTTATATATATTGTCCATCGTATTCCAGTTCTCTGCTTTATATGATAAAAAGAGCACTGTCTTATGAGTATCTCCATTAAAATCTTTAATTATCTTTTTTGCTTTCCTCATTGCACTGTTTTGCTCTTTATACTGTATATAATCATTATATGTATCTTTATAATCATTAAATTGAGTGCCTTCATCTATACAGTGTTTTTTCTGTTTAACAAAAAAAGGATATTCATGTGTATCCCAGTTATGAACTGGTATCATATAATCACCGTATTTTATCTTTAATATGGCATCATATTCAACAGGCACTGGTATCTCTGTATTTTCGAATGGTACTCTTATCTCTTTTCTGTAATATTCTTTAGGAAACTTATAATTCTTATTTCCAAGCCACACATGCATAAGCGTAATATAGTCAGCTTCCTTTTCCGTATATAACCCGCTCAGCTTATCAACCAATATAAGAAGCTGCTGTGCTATACTCTTATTTCTATCTACTGTTACTCCGCACAACTCTTCCACCTGACTTAAGCGCAATTCCAATTCTGCCGGAGCTTTTTCCAAATTAATTTCATTACATTTATTTTCAATATTTCTCGCCAGTTTTTCGACTGTCCATACTATATCTATTAAATCACACTGAAACTTATCATCTTCTTCATCTGCAGCTATATAATCAAGTGGAAATATATCTATTCCTGCAACATATGGAAATCCATGAAATTTTTCAAGGTGAATCCCGTCACAATTAATATTTCGTCCGTTAATAATTCTCGCTATCGCATTATCATTATCTGCATCCGTATTCATGTCGAATATCTCATAGCCCTTTGGCATAATATCCTTTGCAACTTTTAAGTATCTGTTATAGTCTGGCCTTCTCATACATATATCCATATCGTCATCCCATGGTATGAATCCATGATGTCTTATAGCGCCAAGAAGCGTTCCCCATTCTGCAAAATACTGTATTCCATTCTCTCTGCATGCCTTATCTACATCACTAAGCACCTCAAGCTGTGCAGCCCATGCATGCTTTATATCCGAAGTTACATAAAATCCTTCTCTTACTTCAGCTTCAAAATAGTTCTTGTCAAACTCCATAAGTATATTCTCCTAGCAGTATATTGTTTCATACGGCTATAAACAAAAAGAGCTGGTGCAAGCACCAGCTCTTCTGCTTATAGTAGTAATAATTATTAACCGAGAAGTGAAAGTACACCCTGTGTCTGCTGATTAGCCTGTGCAAGCATAGACTGTCCAGCCTGTGAAAGGATGTTATTCTTGCTGTACTGTACCATCTCATCAGCCATATCTGTATCACGGATACGTGATTCAGCAGCCTGTGTATTCTCAGCATTAGTATCAAGGTTATTGATTGTGTGCTCAAGTCTGTTCTGGATAGCACCAAGCTTTGATCTCTGCTTAGATACTGATTCAATAGCATCCTGAATAGACTGCATTGCAGCACCTGCCTTAACATTAGTACTTACCTCTACAGCGCTAACCTTCAAGCCCTTTGCTGATACTGCAAGACTAATCTTAACATCCATTGTCTGTTCTTCAAGAGCACCAACCTGAAGCTTTCCTGAAAATCCACCTGTTAATAAGTCCTGCTTATTGAACTGTGTTGTTGTTGAGATTCTGTCAAGTTCTTCATTTAACTGTTCAATCTCATCCTTGATAGACTGTCTGTCAACTGATGTGTTAGTATCATTAGCTGCCTGTGTTGCAAGCTCATTCATTCTCTGAAGGATTGAATGTGTCTCATTAAGAGCACCTTCAGCTACCTGAATAAGTGAGATACCATCCTGAGCATTATCAGATGCCTTGTTAAGACCTCTGATCTGGCTTCTCATCTTCTCTGAGATTGAAAGACCAGCTGCGTCATCTCCAGCACGGTTAATCTTGTAACCTGATGATAACTTCTCTGTTGACTTCTGAAGTGCGCTTGTAACTACACCCATCTGTCTGTTTGTGTTCATTGCTGATAAATTGTGTTGTACTACCATAATATTTTCCTCCTTGAAATTATATTGTGATACAGCATCCTTGCTGTATCTAGTTATGGTTTACAGGAAACGTTCCGTTCCCTTGTACTTTATATATCGGACCTTAGTCCTAAAACTTTAGTCCGTAATATAACTTTTTTAATAATTATTGCTTGGTGTCCATAAACTGTGGTTCATTGCTCACCTTGCTCATATTCTGATAATATGACTTTGCCATTGATGCACTCCTCTTAGCTTCCTTATGCTCCTGACGCTCTCTGCGAAACATTGCCTCTACCTTGACTTTGTTGCGTGCTTCCTGAACCTCTATCTTAGCTCCAAGCTCTGTAACTTCTGTTATAAGCTTTTTCATAACAGCTATCTCTTCTGTGTACATAGCCTTATTGTTATTGATTTCATCTCTTACTCTGTTAAAGAGTGCCTGAAATCCCTCATCAAGCCTGTCAAGTCCATCTATACAGTCGCCCTTTGCTTTCATGTTAGAATCAAATGCTGCATCATCAAGTATTGTGGTTGACAATATAGCATCCTGTTCATCATTAAGAGCCACTATTCTTGTAAGAATATCTTTTTTCTTATTAAGGCTGTCTATCATCATCTGAAGATAATTAGTAGTCATAATTTTCTCCTACTGGTTAGTGCTTTTTGCACGTTTCATAACTTCTTTCCAGGTATCCCTCATGCCTCTGATTTCATCTAATGTTCTGTTAAGCACTTCTATATCCTTACTTATATTAGCTTCTACAAGAAGAGAATATATATAATCATATATCTTCTCAAAGTCCTCTGCAACAGCATATTTATGATTAAGAGTAACCTTAAATTCTGTGATTATATTTTCAGCCTTCTTAATATTAATATTGGCTTTCTCGTAATCTTTCTTCTCAATAGCAACTATCGCAATATTACAGAATTTAATTGCCCCTTCATAAAGCATAAGTGTAAGTTCTGCAGGACTCGCTGTAAGAATCTTATTCCTGTTGTATTCCTGCGCTATATTCTGATTAAATGCCATACTTTCCTCATTCCCCCACAAGCTTCCATGCTTATGTGATTGTTAATAGATATCAGCTAAAAAGACCTGTTAATGATGACGACTGTGCATTCATCTTAGCAAGGGCTGATTCCATGGCTGAGAACTTGCTATAATAATAATCCTCCCATGTTGTAACCTTATCCTCTGCCTCAGATATCTTTGTATTATATTCTGAATACTGAGTATTCATCTGCTTATCATTATATATAGTGTAAGCACTGCTTGTCGACGATGCTGTCATCTTACTGCCAAGATCTTTATAAAGCTGTGATGCGAGCTGTGAAAAGAATGTAATAACTGTATCTGGATCACTTGCTATCATTGACTTAAGCTTATCGGTATTAGCCGATGTATATGTATCATCCTTATTCCCGTCTATATGGTACACACCAGTCTCATTCTCTGGAGAATTAAAATATCCAAGTGTAGCTATTCCAAAACTAGAAAGTGAATATGACTTATCTCCCACCTTGAATGATTTTGCCATATCATTCTTCATAGTATCAAGAACACTTCCAAGTGTTGAATCTTTTCTAAGAAGTGAATCCTTAATCTTTTCTTCCCACTTCTTAACCTCATCATCAGACATTGCATCTTTCTCATCACTTGTAAGAGGCTCATAACCCTTAGAACTTGCCGCATTGTAGGCAACATCTACAGACTTGACAAGGTCATTATAATCCTTAAGGAAACCCTTAATCATATCATATATGCCATCAACATCTGTATCTGTTGTAATAGTCACCTCATCAGTACCTGTTACATTCAATGCCTGTATAGTAAGACCATTAATTGAATAATTATTAGTATTATTCGTAAATGTAGCACCATTAAGTACAATCTCTGAATCCTGACCTGTGATTCTTACTGCTTTAGTTGTATCCGAAGAATCTGTCTTATCTTTATCATTAGCTGCTGTCTTGGCCATGGCAATTTTAGAATCAAGTAATGTCTTAGCTTTAGCCTGTCTGTCTGCATTAGTATCGCTTACTTCCTGTACTACCTTCTCATTAGTCTCATTCGCTACAGCCTTACCATCATCACCGATTGTTACATAATCCTTAGTATCCTCTATAACCTTGGAATTATCATCATACACCTTAATCAGTGATTCATTAGACGCTTTTTTCTTTACCGCTGCCTCATACTCTTCCTTGACACCATCTTTTTCCATAGCCTCTGTGTCATATTCGTACACAACATTGCCATCAGAATCTTTAACTGTATTACCCTCTGAATCCACCTTTTCCTTCTTATACTTATCATAAGCATTAAGCAAATCTGGTGTCTCTGTCTTAAGCTTTGCCACATATTCATCTAATGTATATGAATGATCCCATGTATCATCTGCTGCCAGTGCATCAAGCTTCTCCTTGGCTGCATTGTACTTATCAGCATAATTCTTCGCTGTATCCTTGGCAGTAGCCTTGGTATACATGCTCTCAAGCTCTGTATTATAAGCATCAGTACCCTCTGTCAATGCAGCAAGCCTAATGTACTCAGCCTTGTCAGTGTCATTAACAGTATATATTCCTAACGCTTTCAATGCATTAAGTCCATTAGCATCATTGGCTGTGAGTGAGAAGTCATTATCCTTGCCCGATTCCTTCGCACTTATAAAGAAACGTCCATTATTATCATCAAAATTAGCATTAAGTCCGGCTTCTTTTAATTTAGCTGTAAACTGGCTTACATTCATATCCTCTGTGATATCAATACTCTTTATTCCAGAACTCGTCTTTACACTTATTGAACCATCCTTAGTTCCTATAATATCTGATACCTTAGTTGAACCAGTTACTTTGCTTCCACCAGTAGCAGTAATCTTTCCACCTGTAAGATATCCTGTAGCTGCAAGATGATTAACCTTAAGTCTCTGTGTTCCGCTTACGGCAGATGAACTTGCAGAAACCTTAGCATACTTATCATTAGACACTGTTGAGGTCTTCAGATTATAACTTGTAGAAAATCTTGCACTTGAAAGCTTTCCACTGTAAAAACCATAAATACTTGTATTCATGGTCTTCCACTTTTCCTGCTTCCATGAAAGCTTAGTCTGAGCTTTAACAAGATTATCCTTCTTTAACTTATATGATGATACGAGTGCTGAAACAAGTGATTCTGTATCCATACCCGATACCATACCAGATAGCCTTATTGCCATAGCTTATCTCCTCTCATCAACCATGATACCTGCAAGCTCCCATGCCTTGGCAAGCATCTCAAGAGCTTTCTCTGAAGGTATCTCTTTAATAACTTCGTCTGTATCTTTATCTTTAATCTTAATTGTGATTCTGTTAGTTGGTTCGTTGTAGCCGAATTCTGCAATTGTATTGTTGTTAAGGACTTTCCTTATATCCTTAACATCAGCCATAGATTCAGCCTGCTTCTTTGCCTTGTCATTGTCATTAGCGCTGCTGCCATTCTTCTCACTGTCTGCTGCCTGTCCTACAGAAACTGCTACATTAGATGCTGCTGACTTCGCTGAATCAACAACAACCTCATTGCTCTTATCTGTAGCTGATGTAACACTGCTTACCTGTGATACCGGCTTAGCAGCCTGTGAATTCTGGCTCTGGTAGCTTGACGCTGCCGCTACTCCATTAACTTCCATTCCCATGATACAATTCCACCTCCGTGTGAAAACAAAACTTTATCCTGTAGTTACATTCATGTTGTACTGCATATATCGGAAAATGTTAAGTAAAATTTAACCCTTTGGGAAAAAATATACACAAATAAAACAAATCATTTCTTAAATAACTGGTTAAGAGACTTAACATCAACCGAACTTGCTGCTTCCTTATTAGAATCAAGTATCTGTGCATACACTTCCTTACGATATATAGGCACTGACTTAGGAGCTGATATGCCAAGCTTTACCTGATCGCCCTTGATTTCGATTATTGTAATCTCAATATCATCGTTAATAATGATTGCTTCGTCTTTCTTTCTTGATAATGCGAGCATATTAGTTCTCCTCCTTCTTTAGAATATCGTATATAGGATATCTTACCTGATATTCAGAATTATCTGCTATAAGCTGTATTCCCTTCATCGTATCAAAATCAACAATAATAGGAGCTTTAAGATTAATTGTCATCTTAGTAATATCCTGTGGTACCGTAAGCGCACAGTACACTCTGATATTATCATCCTGTATATCATCTCCGAGAGATTTAAGAAGCTCATCCTCAACAACAGGATCATATGTCTCATACACGAATTCCGGCTTCATGACAGGAAGTGCAAGTGTTGGCTCATCAATCGCCTGAAGCCATATAATTGATATATTCTCCTCTTTCTCTGCATCATACACAAGAGTATACTTCTTCCAGTCCTCAAATCCAATGATTCCCTTGTCAAATGTAATGATTTTATCCTCACTAACCTCAATTTCACCAAACCATTTAGTCTGTACTTTCATGTCAAACCTCCAAATCTTAATTCTATCCTTATTTCTTCATAAGCTTTGTATACTGCTTATGCTGGCTACCCAAGGAAATCAAGCAGTGTCTGCTGAACAACCTTACTCGCTGCTGATAATGCTGCCTGATATACAAGCTGTGCTGATGTATATGTAACAACAATTTCTTCCAGATCAATGTCTTCATTCTGAGACTTAAGATCAGTGAAATTAGTCTTCTGTTCTGTAAGTCGTGTCTTCGTAAGATCCAGTCTTATCTGTCTGTTTCCTACATCAGCCTTCGCATTAGATACCTGCTCCTGATAGCCCTGCATCTGTCCGATTCCTGCTTCAAAAGCATCTTTCATCTTAGATTTTGCAAAATCTCTCTGCTTTGTAAGGCCTTCCATAATATCACTTAACTTCTTCTGTGAAGCCTCATCGCTGTACTGTCCTTCCTTCTGCATAGACTCAATCTTTGATATCTGGTCATTAATATCAAGGACATTCTGTACCGCATTGACAAGGTCATCAACATTTCTTCCAAGATATATATTGAAAGCTTCATCAGCTTCTGTATTAACCTTAATCTTCTGCGAAAAATTAATGATATATTCAATATCCTCACTCTGCTTGTTGTACTCAATTCCTGTATTATTATCAACACAGTTAAAATACATTGTCGGGTCAATATCACCCTTTATAAAATTGCTCTTCTCGTATGTCACTGAAAATGCATTATCAGCATACACTGACTTGTATACATTCTCACCAAGAAGAAGCTCGCCTGTTGTTGAGTTAATTGCGATTTCATTCTCGCCCGGAACATAATTAGGTTCTGTTGTTGTAACAACATTTACAGCAGTATCAGCTGTATTACCGTCTGCATCAGTTACCGTAACAGTAAGTCCTCCATCTACAGTAACACTCCCATCATCAGCAATAGTTATATTAGCAGAATTATTATCTCCCATACTCATTGAAAATGTTTTTCCGTTAATCTCGTCATATGCAAGCTGTATTCTGTGTACATCTGTTATATTAGGTGTGATTATATTTCCGTTAGCGTCTGTCTTTACATTAAGATTGATAATATCGTCATTAGTATATGCATTAGTGTATGCTGTCTTATTAGATAAATCCTCCCTTGTAAAGTTCTGTGTAATTGTATAATCAACATCTTTAGCAGTTGCATCTGACTGATATGTCAGAGGCTTATCTGTAGCATGTCCTGTAAATACATATCTTCCGGCATAATCAACATTTCCCTGCTCATAATAAGCTTCCACCAGCTTGTTAAGACTTTCAGCAAGAGTGTTACGCTCAGATTCTGAATATGAATCCGTAGAACCCTGCACACAGTAATTATACAGATCCTGTATAATCTTGTTGCTTTCGTCTAATGCATCATGAGTTACACTTAACCATGATGATGCATCAGGAATATTCTTTCCAAGATACTGTGTTACCTCATCAAGACTTGAACGCAGTCTCAGTGCCCTGATGGCTATAATAGGGTCATCAGAAGGCTTATTAATCTTTTTCTGTGTTGAGAGCTGTGTACTTAAATCATTAAGCTGGCTCTTATTTCCCTGAATATTGGATATTGAGCTGTTTACCATCATCTGGTTAGTAATACGCATATTGTGCCTCCTTATATCACGAATCAAAAACCGCCCCTATGGTGAGGAGAAGAATTCTTTTACTATTTTATACACCTGTATTATTAATAAGTCTGTCATATAACTGATTCATGACAGTCATCATCTTCGAACTTAAATTATATGCCTGCTGGAACTTTACAAGATCCATGGCTTCTTCATCTGTATCAACACCCATTACAGATAATCTCTGATTCTGTATAGTTGTCTTAAGATTGTTGTAATTCTTTGTAAAATTAATTGCCTTACTTGCATCTATTGACATATCACTGACAATACTTTCGAGGAAATATGTTCCCGTACCTCCGTCATATATCTTAGCATCTTTAGAATTGATAAGGTCTACAATCAGGCTTGTATTGGCTTCTCCATCGCTTTCCTTGTACTTGGTAGCAAGAAGGTCCGCGTTATCAATAAGATCCTGATTAACTGTTACACTTGACGCTGTAAGAGCCTTGCTTCCATCTGACATTACAAAAAGTGGAATTCCGCTTGCCGAGCCATCTGATGTAACACCCTTTGTAAGAATCTCATTGATTGATGATACAAATGTCTGTATAAACTGGTTAAGCTGTGCCTGATAATAAGGAACTCCCTTATAATTAGTATTGCTGTCCACCTTACTTACTGTATCAGTAAGGATATTACCCTCTGCATCTGTCTTATATGTTTCATTGCCATCATCGTCAGTTGTTGTGGCATATTTTTCAATCTCACCATTACATCCGTCTCTTATATCAATAAGTCCCTTTAACTCTCCGCCTAATGAAGTGCTGTATATGTTAAATGACTGTCCGGTCTCCCACTGTATGTCATACAGACCTGCCGCATCTGATACATTTCTTGGCTCATCTCTTGAAACAGTCTGAAGAGTATGGTAATTATAGCCATTAACAAGCGAATTACCATTAATTGTAATCTGAAGGTCTGTAAGATTATTTCCAATATCCGACTCACTTACTGATATATTAACCAGCTTGGAAAGATCATCAATTAAAGCATTTCTCTCATCCTTAAGGTCGTTGGCATTGCCATAATTAGCCTGAATCTGGTTAATCTGCTTATTAAGAGAAGAAATGCTCTGTGCCAGAGAATTAATCTGGTTAACAGTATCTTTAATCTCATTATTAGCGTCTATCTGAACATTCCTTAAATTAGTAGCCAGAGTATTAAAATAATCTGTCATGCTCTTTGCATTATTGATAAGCTGGTTCTTTGCGGATGTATCAGCCGGCGTAAGATCAAGCTGGTTAAGTGCTGCAAAGAAATTCTCATACTCAGTTGAATATCCCTTAAGTGTGAACTCATTGAGATAATTCTGTATCTGTGACATGTATGTATCCTTAACATTGTACTGTCCATAATTAGTATAATTATTTCTGTACTTCTCATCATAGTAAGAATCTCTCGTTTGATTAATTGCATCAACGATAACTCCTGCACCAAGTGTTCCATATTTAGCATATGAACGTAATGCCTCACCAGCCTTAATTGAAGCTGTTTCTTTCGTATATGACTGGTTATTGATATTAGCAAGATTATGTGATGTAACATTTATAGAGGTCTGCGCCGCCTGCAATCCTGTATATGCAATTGTTAATCCAAAAAATGTTGATGCCATATTATCCTCCTGTATTAATCAGCATTTATATACGTCCAAGTGAAGTAACGAGATGTTCCAGCATTTCGCTTACTACATTAACATATCTCGATGCTGCATTATATGCCTGCTGATACTTTATCATCTTCTCTAACTCTTCATCAGAGGATACACCCTCTGACTGTAGTCTCTGGTTATCATAACCATCAACCATCGTTGTCTGGTTACCTACATAATTATAAAGTGCCTTACCCATAGTGGCATATTCACCAATATAATTATTGTAGAATGACATGTAATCCGACTTCGCATACATATCCGGGTTAAGGGAAGCGAATTTCTCATCCCATATATCCACGAGTTCCTTGGCTCTGTCAAAATCTTCCTTACCCTGTACAGTAGAAAGTGGAATCTTTCCTACATTCTGTGCTGCTTCAGGATTAATCTTCAGATTGCCAAGCTTATATAATGATTCATAATCTGTCTCGTTAAGATTGTTTCTAAGATAGATTGTCTCTCCGTTATCACCTGTAGTCTTAATATATCTGTCTGTTCCAATTCTTGAAAACAGTTCTGTACCAACAGTCTTATCGTCATCCATACCGTATCCAGTCTTGTCCATGTCAAGCATAAGATACTCATATGAATCAACCGGAACCGCTGCTCCGCCTGCACTCTCGTATAATTTCTCACCAGATGCATAGCTGTAAGTACCATCACCATTATCAGTTCCGGTAACCTCTCTTCCGTATCTGTCATAAAGAACCGGCTGATCAACTGAATTATATATGTATGTATCTGCCTGAATCTCACTTCCATCTGCATTAAGATAAGGATTAGTCCTTGTCTCAGTTTTCTCCGGACACAAAATTCCGTTGATTCTTTCAACAATTCCATTAACAAGCTTATCGAATCCCGCCATAGCGCTAAGAATTGCTGAAGGCTCTACATATGTATTGTAGTATTCCTGCTGCTTTGCATATTCATTATAGGCCTGCTGATATGCTGTACGGCCTTCCTCAGTACTCATGTCATAATCATTGCTGTCAGGTGCAACCGGAACCACTGTATAATCTACAACCATATTGCCTCTTGCAATAATAAGTCCTTTAAGCTGTCCCTTATCTGTATCATCAGCATTAGACGCCAGCTTGCCATCTTCATAAACATCTCTTTCATACGATGGCCATGTGGGAATAACAAGTGTTGTTCCCTCGACAACTCTTGTACTCATAGCTGTAAGTTCGCCTGATGTTACAAGAGGAACTCCGGCTGCATTAATAATAGTTTCCTTATTCTCTGATTCATAATAGGTAATATCTATATATTTGCTGAGTTCATCTATTGCCGCATCTCTCTGGTCTCTTAAATCATTAGCTTTCTCCATACCCGGTGCTTCCACCTTGGCAATACTCTTATTAAGCTTATATATCTGGCCTGCAAGATCATTAATCTTATTAACCATATTACTAACCTGTGTATTAAGAGTTGTCTGGTAATCTCTGAGTCCCTTATACACATTTTCTGATTTCTCTATAAATGCAGTCGCATTCTGGATAAGCGATGACCTTGCAACTGTACTTGTCGGGTTCTTGGCAAGTTCATTAATTGAATCATACAGATTGGTAAGATATGACTCATAAGTTACACCCTGCATCTCACCAAACTGGTCTTCTATCTCCTGAACAGCATTGTACTGGCTTTCATAGAATCCAAGTCTTGAATTCTCATTCCTGTATGCCAGGTCAATATACTGATCTCTTATTCTTCTTACCTCAGATATTGCAACACCAAGTCCGTAGCTTGCATAACTTACTTTGTCCTTGCTGCTGACATTGACATATGTAGTATCAGAGAAAGTAACCTGCTGTCTTGTATATCCGGTTGTGTTAATATTAGACAGATTGTGTGCTGTTGTGTTGAGTGCTGTCTGAGCTGTTTTCAAACCGCTTGATCCAACAAACAATCCTGCCATTCCATTAGCCATAAGGTCACCTCTTTCTTACTTAATTCATAATCTTATATGTATATCGTCATTTTTTTAAAACAAAACACCCCAGAGACTAAAAAAGCCACATTTCCTTAGTAAAAATGTGGCTTTCAATCCAACACGGACAACCCCATCTCACAATAAATCATCCGTGATATTATTCATATTGTCTTATATCCGTGGCATCCTGATATGCCATCAGAATATTACTGCCTGGCATCAAAGCTTGTGCTTCCCATGCCACCTGTCTCCTCATACGCTCCCTTTCCATAGTTAGCCGTCTGTGGAGCCATACTTGCATTCTTCGCAAGATTAATCTCAAAATCAATCATATCCATTGATTCCTTAAGCAGCAGCCTGTTATTATCATTAACCTGCGTAAGCTGGTTTACAGTTTTCTTAAGACTCAGATACGACTGTTCTAAAGCATCATGCTCTGCCTGCTTCTTTTCTAACAGTCTTACTATCTGACTCACCTTAACCTCTGCTGCTGACAGATGCAGAATCTTACATATATCTGCAACACATGACTGTCTCTCCATCTCCAGTCTGTTAAGAATATCAATAAGCTTCTGCTCCTTACCAAATATCTCCTGAAGCTGTCCGACATCTCCCTTAACAATAGCAGTAGTCTTATTATTAGACAAGTCCAAAAGCTCAGTATACTGTCTGTTCTCATCATTCATTATATTAATCAAAGAATCTATCAAACTTGCCATCTAATAAAACCCCACTAAAATGTTAATGTTGAAATGTTGTTCAGAATCTTATCTGCAACAGCTTCTGAACTGATGTTGTAAGTTCCTGCTGCCATACGTGCCTTAATATCAGCAATCTTGTCTTCTCGAACATCAGAAGCCTTACTTACTGCTGTCCTGGCTGTCTGATATGTCCTGGCTGTGTCAGAAATCTCAAACTTGTCACTAACCGATGATGTCTTAGCTGCTGTCTTAGCTTTAGAAATCTGGCTGGTCTGATATATCTGATTAACAGCATTATAAGCATCTATGCGCATATTAACCGCCTCACTTTCCATTAATTAAAGCAGATACTCTCTTGCTTCATGTGTAAGATATCGGACAGTTTCCGCAAATACTTTATACCCGTTTTGAAAAAAGCTTATTATTTATCAAGAAATCTCATCCTTGCCTTTTCTCTTCTCTCTCTTATCTTATCAGCATCAACTGTTGAAGATCTGCTTCCGTACATGCTTCCCAGTCTGTTAGCTAAATCGTTCTTACATCTCTCACAATATCTTCCGGTTTTTATGGTAGCTCCGCATACTTCGCATGCAATACCAATAGGTGAATCATCACTGAACGATAATCTTTCTTCTCTTATCCACTGTTCAATCTGTCTTGTACTGACATCGCACTTCTCAGATATTTCTCTCATATCAGCCCTTGGATTATCCTCTATATAATCTTTAACCTCCTGAAACTTTTCTTCAAGCTTTCTCATGCATTCAGGACAAAGTCTGTACACACCACCTATATAATTATATAATCTTCCACAGTTCTTACAATTCTTAACTTCCATAGCTTCTCCTTGTTAATCCTCTTTATCAATCTCGTTAACAGGTCCAGTTACTAAAGCAGCTCATACTTTAAAATCCGTCTCCCACACACAGACTTATACCATATACCTGCGACACTCCTGCGTCTTTAAGTACTGCTGCACATGCATCAAATGTTGCTCCTGTTGTATATATGTCGTCCACGATTAATACTTTTCTATATCTTACAACTTTTTCTCTTACTTGAAAAGCATTTTGCAGATTTTTAATTCTTTCCCGATTACTTAGCTCCTTCATGGGCTGAGTCTTAACAATCCTCACGAGATATTCCTCATCTACCGGAATCTGCATGGCTCTTCCAAGTGCCTGTGCAATAAGCCCAGCCTGATTAAACCCACGCTCCTTATATTTCGAAATATGAATCGGAACAGGAATTATCACATCCGGCGACCACATGCGTATCATCCTGCCACATCTGTCCGCCATCTGATTCGCATATATTCCTGCATATTCCTGCTTGTTATAATATTTAAATCTGTATATTGATTCCTTGACATTCTTAGAATATTCATACAACGCGCATGCCTGGTCATATACATGCTTCTGCCTGCTGCAGTCACTGCAATATTCTGTTTCTTCATCTTTCACTGGCTTACCACATTTTAAACAGGCAGGCTCGCTTACATAATTTATATTATGCATGCAGCTTCCACATATATCTGCCCTTATCCCTCCAACAAAAGGTGCCGGCTTTCCACACATAGGACACACTGGTGGAAGTACCGCATTAACTGCCTCCATTAATACCTTCTTATAATCCATAATCCCCCATTATTGTCATCATTATCACATATAAACATATCAATTATCATTGTCCGAAATCTTCAATATGTCTGATTTCTTCAATCCTGTCTGTGAGTGAAGAATATCGTTTTGACTCTGATACATTGTCAGCCATAAGCCTGAATATCTCCTCTTCCCCAACGAGGCACACACATTTTCTTGCTCTTGTAACTGCCGTATACAGAATATTCCTGTTCATCAGCATTCTTGGTCCCTGCGACATCGGAATAATAACCGCCGGGTACTCACTTCCCTGTGATTTATGAACCGTAATCGCATACGCAAGTTCAAGCTCATCAAGCTGTGAGAATTCATAAGTGACGAATCTGCCATCTTCGAATTTCACAGTTACATTCTCATCAAATGTGCTTATTCTCTCTATAACTCCGGTATCCCCGTTAAAAGCGCCCGTTCCCTGTTCTGTTGGAATACCGTATCTGCTTCGTTTTTCCCATGCAAGCTGATAATCATTCTTAATCTGCATAACCTTATCACCTTCACGGAAAGTAACATCACCGACCTGTCTTTCCTGCTTGATAGCATCAGCCGGATTAAGAAAATCCTGCATAATCTTATTAAGACGTTCCACCCCGACATTGGATTTTCGCGATGGAGTAAGAATCTGAAGGTCATACACATCGGCACCTACATAGTCCGGAAGTTTGTCCTTAATAAGCGTTTTCATCGCATTTATAATATTGTCAGCACCGTTTCTGTGAACAAAGAGAAAATCCTTGCTGTACTTGTTAAGTACTACCTCCTCGCCCCTGTTAATCTTATGGGCATTAATAATAATCTCGCTCTGTGCCGCCTGTCTGAATATTCTCTCAAGCTTAACAACCGGAAAGCAGCCGGATTCTATGATGTCTTTCAGCACATTTCCCGGACCGACACTTGGAAGCTGGTCCACATCACCTACAAGAATCAGTTTCGTTCCAATCGAAACAGCTTTAAGAAGTGAATTCATAATACTAATGTCTACCATCGACATCTCATCAACAATAATAACATCAGCCTCAAGCGGATTATCTTCATTTCTCTCAAAGAACATAGACAGACCTGCTACCGACTTTCTGTCACCATCCGGCACGCCGCCGCTTATCTCTAACATTCTGTGGATTGTCTGTGCTTCATATCCGCAGGCTTCTGTCATTCTCTTGGCTGCACGTCCCGTAGGCGCTGCCAGCCTGATTTCCAGACCTTCCAGCTCAAAATATTTGATTATTGTATTAATAGTTGTAGTCTTACCGGTTCCCGGACCGCCAGTAACAATAACAAGCCCGTTTCTTACTGCTTTCGCAACAGCCTCTTTCTGGATATCATCAAGAGTTATTCCTTCTTTATCCTCAATCCTTGCAATCCTGTCATCTATGAATTTCTGGTCTTCCTCAATCTGGACATCAAGATTATTAAGCATAGCTGCAACATTTGCTTCCATGTTGTAATACATGCGGGCATAGACACATTTTACATTGTCCTTAACCTTGACAACTATCTTCTTATCCATTGTCAGGTCCATAAGGTATTTATCATAGTCCTGGACATCAATTAAAAGCAGTTCGTTGACCTGACGCACAAGCTTATCATATGGAAGATATGTGTGTCCCTGCATTGTCGCCTGATTAAGCACATAAAATATTCCGCTCTTAATCCTGAATTCAGAATCAATCTTGATTCCTGCACGCGAAGCAATCTCATCAGCCGTCCTAAAACCGACACCCTCTATGTCATCAGCAAGCCTGTACGGATTCTGTTCAAGAATGTTATAAATGTCGTTTCCATAACGCTTAAATATTTTGTTGGCAAGATTCATCTGGATTCCATAACGCTGAAGAAACATCATTGCTTTTCTGATGTCTTTCTTGTCAATAAGCTGATTCGCTATATCCATAGCTTTAGACATGCTTATTCCTTTAATCTCAGCCAGACGCTCCGGTTCTTCTTCCATAATCCTGAATGTATCATCGCCAAATGTCTTAACTATTCGTTCAGCCATCTTCTCGCCGATACCCTTGATTGCCCCGGAGCTTAGATAACGCCTTACGGATGCAGCATCATCCGGCGCCCTGAACTCATAAGATGTGACTTTAAACTGCATGTAGTAAACTGCATGCTTAACAAATTCGCCTTGTGCAGTAATAAATTCACCTGTGTTGATATAGCTTAACACTCCAACACAGGTGATTTCTTCATCATCATATACAATATTAAAAACCGTATATCCATTGTCTTCATTCCTGAAGATAATATTCTCCACAAAGCCCTCTACATATTTCACAGACTCGTAATCCAATCTGTTATCTCCTTTATGTTAAATATTATTCCTGCTCATCTGCCTTAGGAATAGACTCTGTAGAATAATTTCTCTTCATCTGCTCATAAAGCGTCTGTGCTATTCCAAGTCCTTTGCCATGATTAGAATCAGTCATAAGCTTGGCATAAGATGACACCATCTCATCTCCAAAGTAACTTCCCAAAGTATTAAGTGAAGTATCCTCTGTTCCACCAATTCCAGCCATAGAAGTAAAAAGATTGCTATCCTCGTCTTCTGAATCAATCTTAGCCATCTTCTCCATTGACTTAAGAACCTGTTCAACAAAATAACTTTCAAAATCCTTGCATACAGACATAAGTTCATCGTCTGATGCCTTAGAATAATCAGTATCTGTAAGTTTATTAGTTAAAGAACCCGCTTTAGAATCATACACATCTGAATAATTCGTACTGCTAAGCCCCGTAATAGAATCGCTCATACACTACACCCCGCTTATCTCTTAAGGTTATTAGCCTGCTCCATCATTGTATCAGATGTTGTTATAGCCTTAGAACATAACTCATACGCTCTCTGTGCTGTAATAAGATTAACCATCTCAGTTGCAACCTGAACATTAGATGACTCAAGATATGACTGTCTTAATGAACTCTTCTTCCCAACTGCATCATACTCTTCGTTAAGTGCAGTTCCTGACGCCTCAGTCTCTGAAAGGTAGCTTCCACCAATCTTATCAAGTCCTGCAGGATTAGAAAACTGATATAAACCAATCTTAATACCGATTGGTGCCGGATTGTTAGACTCATCAGGATATAAAAGGTTGCCGTCTGTATCAATAGTAATAAGATTAGTCTTATAATCCTCACCGTTAGCATCCTGTCCAAGAACTATCTCTGCGCCATCTGCGCTGAGTACAGGATATCCTTCCGAAGTACTAAGCATTACGCCTTCTGTAGCTGTTGCCCATGTAAAATGTCCATTTCTTGTATACACAGTCTCGTCAGTATTAGTATTTCTTACTGCGAAAAAACCATCTCCATTAATCGCAAAATCTGTTGTACTGTCGGTTGCATTTAATGCACCCTGTGTATATATTGATGTTACTGCTGAAACTCTTGAACCAAGTCCTACCTGTGCTCCAACAGGTTTATTCTCTCCGTTGGCAGAAGTAGTCTTCGCCTGAAGATTCTGGTAAAGCAGAGACTTAAATTGAGTCTGTTCCTGCTTATATCCTACTGTATTAACATTTGCCAGATTGTTGGCAATAGTATCTACGCTTGTCTGCTGGCTCATCATTCCTGATGCAGCAGTCCACAATGATCTCATCATGTCGTCAGTCCTCCATATGTATATGCCTAACAGTTGTTACTAAATCTCAGATATAGATACCATCTTTCCTAACATCTCATCGATAGTATTCATAATCTTCTGATTACTTTCAAAATCTCTTGCAATAGATATCATATCTACCATCTCTGTTACCACATTAATATTGGAAGCCTCCAAATATCCCTGATTAACTGTTGCTGCAGCATCTGTCTGTGTTGCGCCATCTACAGCTCTGTAAAGATTCTCGCCATATGCCTCAACATAGTCATAATTCTCAAAATCCACAAGAGCAAATCTGTCTACATACTGTCCGTCAGCATATATTTCGCCACTCTCTTCTACAGTCAGTTTTTCAAAGTCTGTAGGTAACTGTATCGGACCATTCTCGCCCAATACAAAATCACCATCCTTGGTTACCAGATAACCTTCACGGTTCATCTGGAAAGATCCGTCCCTGGTATAAAGCGTTGAAGTTTCTCCAGCTTTGTTAGTGAAAGAAATCGAAAACAATCCACTTCCACTCAGCGCAAAGTCAAATGTATTGCCTGTGTTCTGGAAAGAGCCCTGATCCCAGCTTCTGAAGGATTCTCCTACTTTCGCTCCAAGATTCAGAGTTCCGATATTCTGATTAATATAGCCCACAGTTTCATCTTTAACTTTGATGCCATAAACATCTTTAAACGACTGTGTCGTAAGGCCTTCTTTCTTATAACCTGTGGTAGTTGCATTAGCCAGATTATTAGACACTACATCCAGTCTCTTCTGCTGAACTGTCAAGCCAGAGTACGCTGTATAAAGCCCTTTTACCATAACCCGCCTCTTTCTTGATAATATATTCTTCCGGCATAAAAATTGTCCATTCTGCCAGAATGTTAAGAAACATTAGTAATAATCTTATTAGAAATGTTTCAGGTTACTTAACTTCGTCTCTGTAGCCTGCAAGGAACTCAATAAACTTACCTGTACCAATAGCAACACATGTCATTGGATCTTCGGCTGTCATAGTATTAATTCCTGTCTTGGCTTCAATTAAATCCTCAAGTCCTGAAAGAAGACTTCCGCCTCCTGTAAGGACGATTCCTCTGTCTGCAATATCAGATGCAAGTTCTGGTGGAGTCTTCTCAAGAACGCTGTGAACAGCTTCAACAATCTGTGAAGTTGCCTCTCTTAAAGCTTCCTCTGTCTCCTCTGAGCTTACCTCTACAGTCTTAGGAAGACCTGTTACAAGGTTTCTTCCTCGTACATTCATAGTTGTGACTTCTGCCTTAGGATAAGCAGAACCAACCTTTATCTTAATATCTTCTGCAGTTCTTTCACCAATAAGAAGATTATGCTTCTTTCTCATGTATCTTACGATAGCTTCATCAAAATCATCTCCGGCAATCTTAATAGAAGTACTTACAACAGTTCCTCCTAAAGAGATAACAGCGATATCAGTTGTACCACCACCGATATCAACAATCATATTACCACAAGGTCTTGAAATATCAATACCTGCACCAATAGCTGCTGCGATAGGCTCTTCAATAATAGCAACCTCTCTTGCGCCTGCCTGAAGAGTAGCATCCTCAACCGCCTTCTTCTCAACCTCAGTAACACCTGAAGGTACGCATACACTGATTCTAGGCTTCTTAAGCATTCTCTTGCCGATAGCCTTCTGGATAAAGTACTTAAGCATCTTCTCAGTTACAGTGTAATCAGAGATAACACCCTGACGAAGAGGTCTTACAGCAACGATGTTACCTGGTGTTCTACCAAGCATCAGTCTTGCTTCCTCACCGATAGCCTTAATCTTATTAGTATCCCTGTCAAATGCAACAACTGAAGGCTCTTTAAGAACAACACCTTTGCCTCTGATGTACACAAGAATACTTGCAGTACCTAAATCTATACCAATATCTGTTGATAACATGATAATTCCCCTTTCTTATAAAACAATGCGGACCTCTGTCTGTCCGATATATTCAGATAAAACATAAAATCAAAAGTCATTAGAAGCCATGTGTACCCATGGCTAATCACCATTATATACATAAAAAAGGAATTTTAAAAGCCCTAAATAAAAAAAATCTATCTAAATATATATTTTTATAAATATTCAAGAAGCAATATGTCTTGTAAATGTATATCGGCATTAATTTGTATCTGCTTAATATTCTGACTGCGAATTTAAAAATATTTTGATTTTAAGTTACATACATATTATAATGTGGTGGATTAGGATTATAACTTACATATATTAAGGTAATTCTGAATTTAAGTGTATAGGAGATTGCTATGAATATCCGTGTATTAGATAAAAATGATAAGGCTGCTCTCGAACAGCTTATATTTACTATAGAAAATGCTCTCCCTGTTCCGGAATGGTGGATTCCTATTGATGATATTGAACGCTCGCATTTCTTTGATGCTGACTGGACATGCTTCTTAGGTGCATTTAATGACGATAATGAACTCGTTGCCGCCAGCGCCCTTTTCTTTAATGAGCATGAATTTGCCGAGGAAGCTGAGAAGCTCGGTCTCGACATTCATTCTACAAATGTAGCTGAAGTCGGCCGATGCATGGTTCACCCTGACTTCCGCGGTCACAACCTTATGTGTGAGCTTAACAAGCACCTCTGTTCAATTGCCCACAACCGCGGTATCGACACAATCCTCGCCGTAGCCCACCCTGACAACGTCGCCAGCAATTCGTCTTTCCGCCGTCTCGGTGCAGAGCTTAAGACAACTGCCACTGTATTCGGCTCTTACCAGAGGAATATATATATTCTGCCATGGTAGGTGGGTAGCGGGCTACAATTCTTCCTTAAGGCACTCAAGCAGCCCTTTGCAGCCTGCCAGAACATCCCTGTAAGTTGCCTCAAAATCTCCCGTATACCATGGGTCTGCCACATCAAGTCCGTTTCCCGCAAAAGTAAGCAGTTTATATATCTTCTCATCCGGATCTCCGCCCGATATCCTCTGCATATTGCGGATATTCTCAGTATCCATTCCAATAAGGTAATCATATTCCTCATAATCATTCAGAGTCATCTGCACTGCCCTGTGAGGAATCACCGGAATTCCTTCTTTCTTCAACTTGGCAACAGTGCCATGATGCACCCCATTGCCAATCTCCTCGCGGCTTGTCGCCGCTGAATTAATATAGAACTTATCAACCAGTCCTTCTTTGTCAACTAAATATGTCATAACGCTTTCTGCCATAGTGCTTCGGCAGATGTTGCCGTGGCAAACAAATAATATTTTAATCATGCCTTAAAAACTCCTTGAAAATGCTGATTTTACGCCACTTTAGACGATTTGCTGTGATAGATTGTTTTTCTTCGTTTTCGTCGCATATCGTGGCATAAATTCGTATATTTTGTCATCCAAATTTAGTAAAAATCTTAGTAAAACAGTTCGATTTTCTCATTTTACTAAAGACTTTTTCCACTTAGGTTATCTTTTAGTTGTATCAATATTTTTAAATTTTAATCCATTTTTTCACATTTGCCAAGTTCTTTCTTGGCATCCTCTGCTCCCAGATGCGTATATGTATTCAATGTAACACCTATATCAGAATGCCCCATTAGATATTGAAGTGTCTTGGGATTCATTCCGCTTTTTGCCATGTTGCTACAATAGGTATGTCTGCAAACATGGGGCGTAATTTTGGGTAATTGCTCTTTATAGATTCGATTATGTTTTGCCAATGCCCACTCAAAATGTTTTTCCCAATGTAAGGCAACTTCCGACATATCCTTCTTATCCAAAAACAAAAATCCCTTATATCCATCAATCACAGGTTCCTTCTTGGGTTTTTTCCGATTTTCAACAATACGCTTAAAACATTCATACACTTCTTCGGTCATAGGAATGATTCTGGTTCCACTTGATGTTTTCGTATCCTCAATAATATACTTCATTCCTCTGGTCCTTTGAAGCTGATGATTTACACTTATTTGTTTTTCTTCAAAATCAATATCGGAAAGTGTCAATCCGCAAAACTCTGAAATACGAAGTCCGGTTTTAAAAAGGATAAACATACCATCATAGTCTCGTTTATAATGCTCATCATTCTTAATAAATTCCAAGAACTTTCTTTCTTGTTTTCTGGTTATGACCACATCCGGAAACTGAGTGATGAACTATGCAAGGGGCACAATCTTTCTGTCATCATTCCGGGTGCTCGGCGTGGCAGAAAGTACAAAGAATGGCAGTCCGACCAGAACGGTTCTGCATGGAAAACGCAGATTAGAAAGGACATCAATTTCTGTATCAAGTCGGCTTCCACTTACGATGAATTTCTGCTTCTAATGAGAGCCAAAGGTTATGAAATCAAAGGGGAAACTTTTGAAAAAGGAGCTGCCAAATATATCTCATTCCGCCCTCTGGATAAAGAGCGTTTTGTGCGTGGCAGTACAAAATCTTTGGGTAAGGAATACACAAAGGAACGTATCAGGGAACGCATTGAAAGGAAACGGGAGCGAAAGGCAGTAATCCCCAAAAGGGACTACTCTGCCCGCAGGCTCATTGACACCTCAGACGAAAAATTTCAGAACAGCCCGGGACTGCAAAGGTGGGCTTCCATTGAGAATTTAAAGATTGCCGCACAGAGCTATAATGAAGTCGGCTCCCTTGCAGAACTGGAACACAAAATTGCGGTGAAAACCGAAGCCGGAAAGTCTGCAAAGCAGAGCGTTGTGGAACTGGAACACCGCATCAAAAACCTTGCGGAAATCATCAAATACGCACAGCAGTACAAAGACAACCGCTCCTATCATATCAGCTACAAAAAAGCCAAGAACCCGGACGCATATTTCCGCAGATACGAAAGCCAGATTATTCTTTATGGCGGCGCCAGACGTATGCTTGAACAGGCAGGCATAAACTTAAAGGGCTTGAATGTCGATAAGCTAAATGCAGAGTATCAGGAACTGACGAAGCAGAAAAGCAAGCTGACTTACACCTATAAGGATTACAAAAAGGAAGTGCGTGAGCTGAACCGAAAGTTGGAAAATCTCAATCAGTATCTTGGGAAAGATATACCCACTACTCAAGACACAAAAAACAGACAACAATCTCTATAAATTAGGTAGTATATTAACCCATTTTATAGTATAATCAATTCACTACTTAACAAAGGAGCAATCTATTTATATGCTTACATTCATAGATGAAAGTGGATACCCTCGCCCTACAGATTCAACCAAGAATCCTATCCTGCTTGGTGTCTGTATCCATGAGAATGATATTAAACCGATCACAAATCAGATATACAAATTAAAAGATTCAATTTATGGAAAACAGGACGAAATAAAGTCTACAAAACTTATTCGTGAAGCGACCATTACCAAGAATCGTACAAATAATAAATCATATGTTGAGGGCATGGTAGACATCATTGCCTCTTATGACGCTGCTATTTTTGCCGTAATTATGGACAAGCCAGATGAACCAATTATTGTTCCGGAACATCATCTTCCGAAGCAGTATTACCTTCTTTTAAAAAAGGTTGAGTTTTACTGTAATCATCATCACTATGGCAAAGCAATGATGATATTTGATGAGGTACATGAGGATGCTGACCGAAAAATTGCTGAGGCAATTACAGGTTTTCTGTTCAAAACGAAGTTTGGGCGTTCTTTCCATCACATATTAGAAATGCCCTTGTTTGTCAGCTCTGCTGTAACTCCTGCAGTGCAATTTGCCGATATATTTGCTGGTATCGTGAGGCATTATTACGAAAATGAGCTTGACCAAAAAGAACCAGAAACAGAATTTCAGGAATGGCTTGTAGCGCTTTTCACCAAACTACATAATCTTACGGAAAATAACTTCATCCCCAAATCACATTATCTTGAATATGGCTTTCAGAAAATGGGCAAAAACTTCTCCTATCCTGTAAGCGAGAAATTTACTACTTCTGATAATGATGATGAAAGCCTTTTAAGTGAAGAATTTTCTAATGATTTATCTGAATAATTTTTTGTTTGACTTCATACAAATATGGTGTATAATATTATTAGAGTCATATGTTGTTCCGTCCTGGAGCTGCGTAGGACTCGTAATATTAACAAAAGTATCGCACTTGCAGTTTAGCAAGTGCGATTTTTACCTAAGCATATATTTCTTAATAATTCTATATAGTTCATCCAAAATGGTCTCACATAAGTCTATTTCTATGTTTCCTAATAATTTTTGAAAAATATACACATTCTAATTTACACCTTTACATCTTCCTCAACATTCCCTTCATCCTTAAATATCAAAAATTTTGAATTATAATACTTTGGATTTAACTTAACCTTCATAATTTCGTAAAAGCTTTCTTCATGCGTAGAAATAATAATCTGCCAATCTGTTTCACTTATAATTGTTCTCAGGACATCAATAAAAGAAAGTACATTTAAGTCATCAAAGTGCCCTATTGGATCGTCAATAAAAATAGTATTAACCTTTGGATTTGAAGCAGACAATGCCCCACCGAGAAATACACTTAATGCTACAGTATTCAGTTGAGCAGAACTGAAGAACAATTCTGGCATAATATCTTCGTTTTTGCTGTTCAACACTTTCATATACAGTTCTGGAGCGCTATTGTCGTTAATACTTACTTTATATTGTAATTTTGTAAATCGCTTATGAGGTTCTATTTTCGAATATATTTGACTGATTGTAACACCCCCAAATGCTTTCTTTATATGCTCCTCCAACTGAGTTCTCACAGTCCGAAAAATATCTTTTGCAATTTTTTCTTTATTTTCGCTAAAAGTTCTCTTCTGCTGTAGTTCCACCTTCTCTTCAATTATATAATTATATTCATTAACAAAATCTTTTACTATTACATCACTCATACATTCATTCCAAATCTTTAGTTTTTCTTGAGCTGTATTAATATTAAAATCAACCTTTTTCAAATACAATGTAATAGTTTTCTTTGATATATTTTGCTTTTGAAAAAGCTTTTCCTTATATTGCTCATAACGCTCTACCCAATCTGCAGATTCAATTTTCTTTGTTTCCAAGATGGATCGGTATTTTTGAATATTATCCGTATAATATATATTATACTTTTTTAGCATGTCTTGTACTTCTTTTTTTTCGGACTCACATTGTTGTATTTTGTCCTTATATTCCTCAATTATTGTTTGAAATTCCTCATATGAAAATATCTTTCTCTGCTCCATAATTTCCCGCTTTTGCAGATTGGAAGAATTACTGCTAAAATCCTCTATTTCTTTTCTAAATTCATCTGCTAAAATCTCATTCTGTTTAATTTCTTTCAAAAAACTCTCTTGTTTTTTTTGCTGTTCCTTTATATTATTCTCATTTTCAATCAACATCTGATCTATTATAGATAAACTTTTTTCACATGCATTTTCCACAGATTCGACCGAAAGCCTTCCAATATCTATCTCCATATCTTGATTTACAGCTTGCTTCAATCTTTCTTTTTTTTCTTTAACTTCTTGAATAAGTTCCTGCTTTTCATTCCATTCTTTTTTATATCGAATACTTTCTTGCTCGCAATTAACAATCAACTGTTCGATTGTATATGCCTTGGTATTTATTGATGTTTTAATGTCCTCACAGCCCATTCTATAATCATCTTCCGCTTTTTTTAGTATCTCAATAGCAGAGTCCCATTGTGTTTTAAGCATTAATAAAGTGTCTCGCTGAACAGACATATCAATCTTGCCCAATAATTCTTTTTGATCACCAAACTTGCTCTTACATACCGGACATATACATGTATCGTTTTTTTGAATTTCTTTTTTAGCTAATGTCAGTAAATTGTCCAAGCTATTGACATTTTCCTGCATTGTTTCATATCTATATTTTGCATCTCTTTCCTTTAATCTGGAAGCATTTAATACTCCTTTAAGTTTTTTTTCATTTTCATCCCATTCCTTTATCCAGTGATATAGCAATAACTCATCTGAAGTTAATGATTCTATAAATTTCTCATACTCTCCTACAGATGCTTTATTCAAATAAAACAATTCTTTTTCATATATTTGTCTTTGTTCATCAACCTTTTCCTTCTTTTCTTTAAGACTATTTAATGTATCCTCTTTGAATAGGGATTTTTCCTGTATGTCTAGTGCTTTAATTTGTTTTTTCCATTCTTCACATTTAATTAACACACTATTCTTCTTTCGACTACAATTTTCTATACTTTTTTTAAAATCCTCAATATGATTGCTGACTTTTTGCATTTCTGCTCTTTTATTTTCTAATTGTTCATTTAGAATCTGATATTTAGTTTTTATTCTAATATATTTTTGATAATCATCAAACCATGACTTATCAAATTCCGCTAAAAGCTTATCTCTACTCTCTATATATTTTTTCCCCTTGTTTTCTAAATCTTCTGCCTGTAATAGAAGTTCTCTTTTTTTCTGGCACTTAGAAATTATTCTCTCCCATCTCTTTTTTCTATTTGACATCTCTTGTTGTAAACCTATAAAATTCTGATAGTCCTCGAAATAATCTTGCAAAAATTCACACTGACTGTTTACCAAATTTTGATTTGATATATAAGTACTTAATTGTTCCGCTGCTTTTTTGCTAAATAAGTTGCTGTTTATATTAATTTTATTATTTTTAAAATACTCTATATATGGCAAATCAGGAATGCCTTTCACCAACAGACGATTATAGGATTCCACAGATTTATTATAATCTCCAACTTTCTGCTCTATATTCAATTGTTTTAACTTATTCTCTAACTCTCCAAGTTGTTCAGTATAATCCTTAATTTCATTGCAAATTTTTTTATAAACATTATAAACAGACTCAAAAATTTCACGCTGTTTATTATCTGGATCCCAAAAATTTCCCCATTCGTTATACATATCTGATGGCTTAGTTGCATATACAAAACTATCTATTTTGCTATGAGGTAAAATCTGCTTTTTGTCAATCATTTCTTTGCAGACACCATTTGTACTTCCCTTTCCATAATCATTGGCAGAATTTATTCTCCTAATAACAGTCCGATATCCGTTTTCTCCATCAGAATATTGAATACCAACCCCTGCTTTCTCCCCATCTTTTGCATATTTACATTTTAAAATATCTCCTATATATTTTGATACATTACTTTTTAAATCTTTTGCTAGTAAGTGAATTTCACCTGTAAAAAACCATTCGAAACCATCAAATAATGATGTTTTTCCAAATCCATTCTTTCCATATATACAAACAAAATCCGCCGGCTTTTTATCAGAGTTGTTAAAATCTATTTCGTTTTTCCCCGAAAAAACTCTGAAATTCTCTAAGGTAATTTTACTAATCTTTTTCATTGATATTCCCCCTCAGCTCTCTTTTCAATATATTGTTCCAGGGCGAATTCACGATTTTCGCTCTCACTATCATTCAGAAAATCCATTTCTTTTATAACAAAGTTTGGCTTACTATTATCCTTTTCTATATCAAGCTTGAATAATTTCCTACTTATTATATTTTTTAACTCGTCCCTATCCTCTGGCATTTTTTGATTTATTACTAACTTTCTAGAAGAATATTTATTTTGTTCTATTTTATCTACCACAAATTCATCGATTCCCACCTGAAAGAAAATGATATATATATTAAATATTTCAATTAGTTCTTTCAACTTTTTCTGAACTATATCGGCTACATTAGTCACCAGCTCTTCCCAATTGTTTTCCAACTCTTTTACGTCAGAAAACTGACAACATATAACATGGATAAAATATCCATTAACTTCTCTTTTCATGTGTACTACTTTACTTCCACTATCAGAAATGTTATCCTTCAACTCTTCCTCATCTTCTATACAAATATATTCTATCATTTCCCTAATTCCTCAATATATTTATCAAAATTTTCTTTTAATTGGTTTAATTTTCCCTCACGCAACATATTTATAATTTCATTAATATGAATAATAACTGTTGGTTTAGGTTCTGAAAAAACGCATGTTATATCCAACCCATTTCCCGGAATATGCGTAATATCTCTTAACATATTTTTGTACTCCGAATAACCACACTTTCTCTGATTATCTCTAGGTGTTCTCTCAGATCCCCATACAATAATACAACCATCTTCTAATTTATAAGATAAATCTCTCTCCAATTTTAAAGCATAAATAAAATGACTTAATTTTAACTGCGTCTGCTGATCTTTATTTGCAACACCTTTACCTTCACTACACACAAAATATATGGGAATTTCATTCATTTTACCTATTCGAGGTGATAGCAAATTCGTGTCTTCATCAACTATTTTCAAAAAAACTGCTAGTATCAGTAAGAAGCCTCTAAAATATATACAACGATGATAGTTTGTTTTATATTCGCATTCTTCGCAATAATTGCAAAAAGCACTGCTAATCATTTCCACCATATCTTGTTTTAATATATCTCCAAGCAAAATAGACACTTTCTCATAATCGTCTTCTTCCAAATCGCTCAATATTTCATCTATAAAAAACTGCTTTCGATCCAAAAGATTTCCATTAACTTCCCCTGGTTTTTCTGGAGTATCACAATTGTTTTCATGACACATTTTTCTTATAAAATCAGCTGTTGCTCCAAGTAAATTTCCTCTCGCCGCATTTTCTCCTAATGCGCCTTTATGTATTCCCAACAAAACAATTTCCGAGTCAATTTGTGCAAAAATTCCAGCTCCTGAAAATCCTCCAAGCTCCAAATTTTTATCTGAATTATCAATATTAGGAACCACAAATTTATATTTTATAGTCTCTATTGATTTATCAACATCTTCATACTCACATTCCAGTGTATCCATAGATAATCTAAAAGACTTATCTATATATCCCTCTTGCGGAAATCCTACCATTACCAATTGGGGATTTTTTAAAATCTTATTCAAATCATAACTTAATTCAGCAACTCTATACCTAGGAAGTTCCTGATAATTATAATCTATAGGAATAATAGCCACATCCCACCATTCTCCTTCTTTTTGATACTGATTTGATATGATAAATTCATCAGCAGGCAACTCTACCGTTTTGCCATCACGCTCAAATTCAACCCTTATATCTTCATGATTTTTTATTACATGCGCTGCTGTAAAAACATATAGTTTATGTTTCTGACACAGTTTAGGTTTCCACAATACTCCACTACCCAAATTATTGTTTCCAGATTTTAACCTAACTGCGTATCTTTTTAGTTCTTCTATCTGTTCCTTCATCACAATATTATTTTTTCTTCTCCTATATATCTCATTACGATTCTATTGGTGTCAAAATATTTTTTTATATCATCTTCCGTGAAATATCCTGTTGCCCACCACTCATAATTGCACAACAGTTCCGTAGTTTTTCTTTCTTCAGCAAAACGGAATAAAATAACCTTTTCTAAAGCTTTATTCGTAGATATGATAAATTTGTTTGTACTTAATCTCCGTATTAGTTCTCGAGATATATTGCGTGGACTTCCATGATGAGGTAATTTTACCACTTCAAACTCATCCCCTGGATAATATTTATCAACGGCTTTAATAATATTTTCAGATGTACTGTCACCTGTAAAAAGAAGTTTTTTATTTTCAAACTCAACAACCATGATAATTGATGCTTTGTTTGAATCAGATAAATCTGGTTGATATTCATCTTGGACATCTATTATATTTCCTACATATTTATAACCCGCATGTTCAGTAACCTGATTGCTATGTTCTATCTTCGTTGCTACTTTTAACATTTCATTCTTTGTCGGACCAATTACTTTAATCCTTCCTCCGCAAAACACATATTCTTTTCCTTCTAGAATAGGTGTTTCTATCGGAATATTTTTTTCCATAATTAAAGTAACTAGATTTGATACATTATTTACTGAATGTTCTTGCATATCAGAATATACTCGACTTCCGCTTCCGTTAATCCAGACTTTATCAATAATTTTTTCCCCTTTTTCCTGCAGATATTGAATACATCCCTTTATATGATCATCATCTATATGTGAAAAAACTAACAAATCAATTCTTTCTTTTTTATTGTTGATTTCCTTTACAAGATTTCTAAAACCCTTTTTAAATGTTGAAGTACCTGCATCAATAACAATATTAACTGTTTTCTCAGATATACATCTTACCCATATACAATCTCCTTGATGTGCTTGCAATACTTTAATTTCTATCATCCTAATATCATTTCTCCAATTAATACGCAATATAGTCATTTTTCATCATATATTTCTATTATACTCCAATTTTAGCTCCTTTTCATCCCTTTTTAATGCTGAAAAACACTGCCTTAGTTTGTTTCATATAGAATACTTAACTTCTATACACCATAAAGAGCTGACGTATATCGAAAACATTACTTCTCAAATATCCTCTTTCACATTCTTCTTTCGATATCCAGAAAGTCAGTTCCAACTCTTTGCTCCATATTTAGCTTTTCAAAACCCTATTATTCCTGTTTCATAAAGTCTTGTCCTAATATGGAACACACAAGACCTATAGCTACATTTGCCATTTGTCCCTATTATCTTGGGTACTACAATCAGTCTTATATACAACAAAAACAGGTAGTCAGCACTACAGCAAAATACCCATTTCTTACATCTCCCTCTGTGATTTTTCTCGGTTTCCTTTTCCGGTGAAGTACGCTCCGCCCTATCCCTCTGCTGTATGACCGCCTTTTTCTCTGCCAGCTTCACTTGCAAAGCTTATGGATCGATTAAAAGCTTATAACGAAGAATTCGAGAGCTGGAATGATTTAGTAAATATCAGTCAAAACTTTATGGATGATTTAAACCATGAAGTATCCCAGGGGTCTGGAGAAATACCTGTTATTCTATTTAATAAAGAAAAAAAGTATCTTTTACCTCCACCAGACAATGGAATCCTGACCAGTTACATCTCCCGCCAAGAAGATAAAACTTATCCGGTTAATAGAGAATCCATGATTAAATATGAAGGTAAAAAATACTCAGTACCTACACGTTACATAGGCAAAAGAATGACCATTACCACTGATGATACCGGTAATCTTAGCATTTATTATAACAACGAATTTGTTGTGTGTCACGCAATAAGTTCAAAAATGTATAATTACACTATTGATACAGCTTGCGACATCTTAAGAAGTGATGCCATGCAAGGCAGAACAGATGCTGAGATTTTATCTTTTGTCCAAAACAACCTGTTAAACATGGATAGATGCATTGGAGGATTATAAATGTATGCACAATTAGTCAATAATCTTGATGAGTTGGGTTTCACAGATGTGGAGCCTTACTTGTCAGAGTATCTTACAAAAGTCTCGAAGGAGGCTGTAAGCGTTCAGGATGCTCTTTTACACCTGACGGATAGAGAAAAACATCTTAGGAATCAAAGAGCAGCGCAGATTCAAGTGACTGTATCTCATTTTCCTTATATCAAAACAATTGATGAGTATGATTATCACTTTCAACCAAGCCTGAACAAAACAGAAATCAAAGACCTTGCAACCTTAAGATTCTTAGATCAGAAAGAAAATATACTTTTTTACGGAACACCTGGTACAGGTAAAACGCACCTTGCCACAGCCATAGGAATAGAAGCTGCAAAGAAAAGAAATATTACCTATTTCATCACATGTCATGACCTTATACAAACTTTACGAAAAGCCCATGAAGAGAATCGGTTAGAAGCAAGATTAAAGCACTTTTCAAAGTATAAACTTTTAATCATTGATGAAATCGGTTATCTTCCAGTTGATAAAACCGGTGCTAATCTTTTGTTTCAGCTAATTACAAAGAGATATGAGCACACATCAACAATAATTACAACCAATCAGCCATTCAGTAAATGGGGAGAAGTATTTTCTGATGCTATGCTGGCGAATGCGATTCTAGACAGATTGCTTCATCATTCTCATGTGATAAAAATGGTAGGTCCATCATATAGGACCAAAGATTACTATGACCTAATTGATGCAGAAGAGCAGAAACCAGGTCGGTAAAAAACTACATTTTCATTTCGGAATTTTATAGCATTTCGATGTTGACATTTACACCAGATACATCTTCATGGCTTTTTTCAGTACATCGGCGGTCAGCCTTGAGGACTTGAAAACAAGGGCAATCGTTTTCTGTGTAACTTCCTCCTGCATGGTTTTCCTCCTTGATTTTTTGTAGCTGTAATTCCTCTATGGTGGAACATACAGCCTGTGCAGTAAATACTTCATAAGCTCCCCTTTCCACTTCTGGACATTTTGTCCAAAAGTTCTGTAAACGCAAAAAGGGCAGTTACAAACCTTTACGGTCAATAACTGCCCTTGCGCTGTTGTGTTTATGTTCTTTTTTTTAATCTGCAAACTAGTAGTTGTCTAGTTCATTAAGCAAAAAATATCAATTTATACGTTTTTTTATAGAGTCATATGATTTTTCATCATACATAAGTTCATAGGCAATAATTCCCTTCTTACTACATATATCAAGTATTTCCATTTTTGTTTTTTCAGGAACAGCATTCCCTATAATTACCCCTTTAGGTCTGATTTTATCGTTCTTTTCACTGCACTTATTATTATATTGAATCGCCAGAACTCTCCATTCTTGTTCATATGACCAGCTACTTTTCTTTGTCAGGCATATTCTGTGCAAAAATTTGATTATCTCATCAAAATTCATACTATATGGGGCGCTAGGAATATCATCCGTATACTCAACTGGTGCAAGATTGTATCCATATCTAGACAAAATATCCTTTGCATCATACTCAATACATATTCCATTCTCTTCATCTGCGTAAGCCGCCCACATTGGTGCATTGTTATATGTAGTTGTTAACGAATGTACTAGTGTAAACTGCTTAACATCATTATAAAAATGAGGTTTTTCAACATTTACAAATTCACTAATCTCCTCTTCTGTAGGCTCCTCGATAAAATAACACATGCTTAGTACTTCAGCACGTTCTCTTCGTTCTTTTTCAATATCAATGCTATATGCAAATTCTCTCGGATCATTTAAATCTTTAACCAAACTGAAATGAAAAATATCATCTCGAAAATTTGTCAAAGTATGCGAACTCTTCAAAGACTTAAACTTATAAAAAGATTCAATATTGCATTTTAAAAACAAATCTAACAACTTATCCAAAGCCTTTTTATTTACTGGCTCGCCTACTCTCCTATTAATAAGTTCATTTCTTATTAATTCGTTGTATTCATGTGCCAATTTTTTATCCATTTTCTCTGTTTCACCCCTTCATTATACTAGATAAATAAAGAATAAAAACGGAGTTTTACTATCCCAACAACCGCTACTTTGGCTCACTCATTTATAAAATAGTATATCAGGAAAGTACCTACCTTCTATTCAAGCAGGTGTATACTACATAACGCCGCATACATCTTGCTATCTTCAAATTTCACATCATCAAGTAGCAACGCCTGGAATAACACTTCCCTGACACTCTCTAATTTTACCATAGAAAGCTCCGTTTCCAAAAGTCCCTCCAGCTCTATATTTTCTATAGCCACCGCTTTTCTTGCGGACAGACAGTATGTATATAAAGCCATGATATATCTGTCAGACATCACAAAGGCATAGGTGTCCTTGCCTTTATAATTGTATCGGCACTTTTCCAATTCTTCCTTAGATATGGCAAAGAAACATCTTACTGTTTCCAAATACGCCTTTCCCTCATAGTCCGGCTTATACTTCTTTGCCAGCCGCTTGATTGTTGCAAAAATATTATTTCTCTCATAGGTCAGTCTGGTTCTCTTAAAAACAGCTTTTTTCCCCCGCATATCCATGTAAATATTGTTTCCTATGGTTTTCCCGGCGAATGGTTCATACTCACCGATTCGCAACAGATAAGAAAGCACCTGCAAAAGCTTTTCCTTTGAAGTAATTTCATTATAGCTGTAATCGCCAAATCCTAACTGTTCAAACTGTAAGGGTGTGCTTCCCTTTTTAATCTCCCGTTCCATTACCCTGTCCACATCTCTCATTGACTCCATATATCTTTTTGCTCCTTCCTTTCTGACAATAAAAGAGCAGCCATGTTCTGACTGCCCCACCTTTGGACAAAATGTCCAGAAGTTCTATATTTCCACTTTTGGACTTTTCGTCCAGAAGTGTCCTGTTATTATACTGATAAGCTCTCCTACAATGCCGATTATCTTAAAAATCAGCACTACACCGCCGATTAGACCGCCTATAATACAATTCAGAGCAAGAATACCAATGCTCCCGCTGATACCGAAAGTCTTGGGTATCAGCCATAGGCACATCCGGCGGATACCAAACGGACACCTTGCTATAATCCAATATAAAAACCAGTCAAAGCCTTCTGCTTTCTTACATACCGGATAATAGGTCAGCATCCATACTGCAATGAACACTGCCGGAACAATGAGCTTAAACAATACCCTTTTCATGCCATCCACCTCCATACATATCGTGCTGTACCTCTTGTTGGTAGTAATGATTGATTGTGCTTGGCGCATTATAAAGTGTTGTCACCATATACGCCTTGATATTCGTAATCTTGGTGGTGGTATTCTTCATGCAGCCAATGACATAATTCAAATGCGAGCTGTTCAGTTTTAGAAACTTTGACTCCTGCATGATACGCTCCCGGCTCATGACATTCACAAGAGAAACCTCCAGACCGGAAAGCTCAATGTTTCCCGGCATAAGGTCTATTCCTTCCTCATGGTGTAAAATACCATCCATAGGCTCAACTTCCTCGTCCTAAATCAGACCGCCCATGACCGATGCCAATGTGATCTCGATTGCGTCCGGCTCTGTGTACCCCAAACTTGAGGTAAGACTGCCCTGTGCATCGGCATCAGTCAAAAGTACCTTTTTCCCCTGTTTTGCCAGTCCTATTCCTAAATTGCTTGTTGTGGTGGTCTTTCCGACTCCACCTTTCTGATTTGCGATTGCTATAACTCTACACATGATAAATTCTCCTTTGCTTTCTACTGTTTTTCTTTTACGTTGCTTTTTCTGACTTCCACATAAGCCCTGTGGAATTTCTTTGTACCCTTGTTCGGGTATAAATCTGAAAACTCTGTTACTTCAATCTTGGGATTTCTCTGCAAAATCTTCCCAAACCATTTAATATCATTCTTTGTTCCCATCAATCGAACTTTCAACATCAATCTGCTCCTCCAAACAGGGCATACAGTTTCCGGTTATAGGTTGCATATTCCGGATACCGGATTTGTATCGCCTGCCAAAAATACGGTGCATAGGCACAGCAGAACAATTCTTCCACTGAATACTGCCTGCACTCATTGATCTGCTCCTCTGCGTCCTTGTAATCGTCCACGCTTAGTGTACCATTGCAGTACAGATTAAACGCCATTCTGACTACTTTTACGCTTCCGCTGGTCTGCCAGCCTTCATGTAAACATTCTGTCTTTACACAGCCTGTCTTAAAATCATAAATGCAGTTCGCATTTCTTCTGGTATCATCGTTAATGCCAAGGCAATAGCAGAGTGCCTTGTGGTATACATCCTGATACCTTACTTCTTTTAATTTCTCGTAGTAGAATTTTTCATGTGCTTCGCTTATAAAAATAACTTTCTCTGCGCCTAACGCTGTATTGTTCATGTTCTGAACCTCCTTTTTTTAAAATAAAAATAGTGGTATGGATATGTATATACTTCATGATGTTTGTCTTGAACATGAAGACCTAACTGCACAGATTGATTACATAATAATTACAAGAAAGAAAATCTTTATAATAGAGTGCAAGAATCTTATTGGAAATATAGAAATAGATAGTCAGGGAAATTTCATTCGAACATATGAGATGTTTGGAAAGAAGGTAAAAGAAGGTATATATTCGCCTGTAACACAAAATCAACGCCATTTAAATGTATTGAAGGCTTGTAGAAAAGAAGCTAAAGGTAATTTTATAACCAAAATGGCTTTTGAACACTACTTTGATGACAACCACAAATCACTAATTGTTCTTGCAAACCCTAAGACCTACTTTAATTACAGATTTGCTCCAAAAGAATTAAAAAATACTGTTATTCGTGCAGATCAATTAGTTGCTACAATTAAAAGGCTTAATTCTGAATCAAAAGATTCTTCTTATACAGAGAAAGAAATGCGTGAACTTGCTGATTTTTATCTTAATGCTAACAAACCAGAACGTTCCGATTATTCAAAAAAATATGAAGAAATGTTAACAGAAGTCGAAAATACACACAATATTGAACAACAAGATAACTCTAATATTGATGTAAAGGCAGTAGAGTCATCTAATATAACAATTTCCAATAATACAGATGAAAAAGACATACACACATCTACAAATTCAGAATGTTCTGATAAAATATGCCCTAAGTGCGGTTCTAAACTCGTCTTGCGTAAAGCTTCCAAAGGCAATAATACTGGCAAGAGTTTTTGGGGATGCTCTGCTTTTCCTAAATGCAGATATACCGAAAATGCATAATATAAAAATAGACAACTTATCAATCAATTATTATATAAGGCTATCTCTCAAAGATAGCCTTATATAATAAATATGTTTCTTATTAAACTTTAATCAATAAAGATATTTTCTCTATGATATTTCATATATTTTTTAGCTTCATCAGTAATATTAATTTTCATATTCTCTCTTATATTCATATAGATTAAATTATTATGGCTTAAATTATTTGATATAAGTATCCTTCCATCATTATCAAATGAAATATATCCTTTATCAAAAAGTCTATCATGATTAGGGCATAATAATAATCCGTTGTTTACATCCAGTTTTTCCTCGCTATTACTTTTCGCCCACGGCTTTATATGACTTGCTACAAGGAAATTTTTATCATTTACATTACATAAGCAACAACTCGAATATCGTTTTAAAAGCAATTCTCTAAATACTGATTGATTAATTCTTATTTTTGTTAACGCCTTTTTTTCTTCCCCATATACAGGTACCTGTTCTATCTCTTTTTCAATTATTGATGCGATATTATTCAAATGTTTCTGTACGATTTTATTTTGTTCACTTATAACACTTTCTTGAAAATCCACTTTGTTAACAGATTCTATTTCTTTATATTCTCTATCCAGCCAGTTCAAATCATATTTCAAAAAATATGCCATAACATATTTGAATTCATCGACATCATATGCAATATTAAAGTATTTGTTTCTATATGAGCCATCGTTTGTATTATCATGTATTTCATAATTAGAAAAATATGAACTAAATGCTATTGAATCATTTGTATTTACCCTTATCTTATTAACTTCAAATAATATATGTGTTGCAGTTCTCTTATTATCTGGTGTTCTAAACGAAGCATATAAGTCTTTTGATTTCCCGGATTTATCTATATTATCAGTAGGTCCTGTCTTTTTTGTATCATCTTTAATTCCATATCTTGCATATGTATTAACCAAATCTTCTTTCCATCTACAAGCTTTTATTTCTTCAAATAACTCCGAAAAATTGATTAAATCGCATTTATGCAGATTCTCAGTTTCAATTATTTTCATTTGACATTTTACTTTTTTATTAGTTTCTACTGGTTTTCCTATCTTCTCATATAAAAACTTTTCAAAAGTTATAAGTGTCCATGACTCTGCTTCTAGTTGTCTATTCATCCATCTTATAAGAAGTTGCTGTTTTTTCAAAATATTTATTCTAACATCATATGTAATTTCAAGTGTTTTTAGAAAATAATTTAAATGTTCTTCTGAATATATATTCATATATTTATCCGGATAATATGTTCCCAATATCTTCAATTTAAATATCTGGGATAGCTTACATTTAAGTATCTCTTCTTCATCTTCTTTATTCGCTGCTTTTAGAAGTTTAACTATCTCATTCTTTATTTCTTCCATTGCTATATCTGGATCCTTGTCAAATCTAGATACTGCTCTATACCGCTTTGTTTCATCTTCTCCCCATTTACCATAATATAATCCAAACTTTGAGGCATTTGTCCCATGCATATCTCCAAGTTCTCTTAATTCATTTTCTATGCGATAACAAAATGTCGTTTTTTCAAGCCCTGTACAATACGATTCTTTCGTCAAACACTTTATATTTATAGCATTATAATCTGTCACAAATGCTATTCTTTTTTTCTCAAGCACCTTTTCATTTTCTTTTATTTTATATAAGTGTACATTAAATTCTTGCATTAATTTCACAATAGTACCTTTTTCCATAAAACGCTCCCTTTATATCTCTTTATTCATCTTCCACTTCCCTCAAAAACACCTTCTCCCCAAATCCACCTCTTTCCTCAGCCTTCTTCACTCTTACTTTCTCCAGTTCATCAACTGAATACCCTCTTGCCTTTGCTGCCGCATATATAACTTCAATCAAGTCAGCAAGCTCCTCGATATTCTGGTCCTTATGATACTCTGCCAGTTCTTCGTCAAGCTTGGCATCCAGCATTTTTAAATATTCTTCATCAGAAAGTATCTCTGTTTTACATATTTTTCCATCTGATTCAATAATTTCTGGAATTTTATCTCTTACAAGTTTATTGTATATTTTTACCGCCATTGTAACTCCACTCCTTAAATCCCGACATATGGGCTGATTCATAAACTGGTTTAATCACATGTTCCAATCTTTCAATAAAAGTATTCTTGTCCAAACCATCTGCATACAATTGATTCCGAATCTCCTGATTATTAAGATGATATGGCGCAATTTTCTGAAATTCGTGTGCAACTGCTTCATTCTCATTCTTAAGTTCATATGCTCTATATTCCAAACTGCCTAAAGAATTGAAATATAATTCCCATGATGGAAGCAAATTGCTTTTACTACTGTTTATAGATTTAGTTGTAGGGTGTAAATTCCATAATTCATCATGTGCTACATACTGCCATGGTACAAAATGATCTACAGAAATGTTTTCATCTGCCAAATCAATATCACCATATATATCCCTAAGGGATGGATCAATTTGAATTATCAAATTCCAGTATTTTCTCACTCTCTCTATATTTCTTGAAGAAGGTGCTTCAATCTTATCTGCAATTCCTGGTACACTTGGATTTTTATTCTGTAAATACTGAATTAACTTAAGCTGTGCCCAACCTTTAAGAATATCCTTATTTCTTACAAGATAATCCGACCATAGACTGTCAATTTCAATCTCTGTCTTAAGACCAGCTATCAAAGCAAAATAATATATTAGTCTTTTCTGTCTGTTAATTTCATCTATCAAAATCTTTTTTGAGCCATTCCACATACTTTGCTTAATATTAATTTCATCATAAAATGGTACCTGCAATCTATATGGAACATTTAATGTCAAATCTGATTTATATTTTGCTATTCTTTTATCCTCTGAATCTTCAAGAAATTTTATAATATTCTCTCGCTTCGTATTCGATATTAATCCATAATTTTTATGAATATATTTAACTACTTCTTCAAGATTATCTGTAACTCCTAACGGACCTAATCTAAGGTGATATTCGGTTACCATATACCATGCATCAGCAATCATTTCATTAATCAATTCATCAAATGTAAATCTACACTTAGCACTATCTACTTTCTCAAGAATTGCCTGAAACCAGAAAAACTTATAACAATTTGATGTGTTCTCGAACAACTTACTTAAATAGCCTATATTGAGTTCATCTGAATATGGTAACTGCATAACATGCCTTCTTTCGTATAAATATTTCTACATATCCTCTCTTATCTTCTCTATCAAAGTAACATCTGCCGGCAGCCATTCAACCTCTCCAAGGTGTTCTTTAGTCAGCCATTTTGCGTTCTCATGCTCTTTTAACACCAGATCTCCGCTTAATATTTCACACCAGAAGCAATCCATTGAAAGATGAAAATTAGGATAATCATATTCAATTGTGTCGATTAAAGCTCCAACTTTAACTTCTGTATCTAATTCTTCCATAATCTCACGTTTTAACGCTTCCTGTGGTGTTTCTCCTGCTTCTATTTTTCCGCCTGGAAATTCCCAGCCATCTTTGAATTCTCCATATCCTCGCTGGGTTGCAAAAATAATTGGTTCTTTCTTATCATTAACTGCCTTTATTACTGCTGCAACTACCCTAACTGTTTTCATGTATTTTCCTCTTTTCTGTAACAAAATTCTTTACATATACACAGAATTTTGTATGTATTTATGAATTTACAATATACTCATAGATATCTTCTCTCACAGGAACATCAAGAATCCACTCTATTTCGACTGCTGTTTTCTGTGTATTGGGCATTGTAAATTCTTTAGTATTTCCACTAGCTGTCATATGTCCCAGATAATAAAATTCCTTAGAAATCTTATCATCTTTATTCTTACGAACAAAAAGTTCCACTCTGATTCCCCGCTCTTTTGCCTTAAGAAAATTCTGTACATCTTCAGACTGCAGACTTCTTCCAGATTTCGATATTGCTATCAAACGATCTCTAAAACCTGGCACAAAATGATCCTCATATTTTGTCGTATCACTAATATCTTCCGATTTATCATAATTAATAAATACAGGAAATGTTTTTGTCTTCTTATCATATTTATAACCACCAATATTTAATGGCACTTCATTCTGCTCCCAATTAAGCAAACGACACACATCCTCATATGTATATTTCTGATAAAGAACAAAATCTGTTACATCATAGCTTTGCTTATAATCTCTTTCATATCTGCTTATGCCAAAATCAACAAGTTCCTTAATAACATTATAAAAATCTCTATTTGATAACATTTCAAGAAATGTCTTCGTTGGTTTATAATCATTGCCTTCCTTTTCTATTAAGACACACTGGGAATATGTCTTCTTACTAGAACCTGCTGGAAATTCATTTGTCATAACATTTATGATATTTTCTTGCTGTTCCTTACTGATGGATTTACCATATGTCAACAGATCCTGTGATAGTCCTGTAAATAATCCACATTTTGATAATCCATTTGCATATAGAAGTGTTCTCTTTAATAATTGCAGCTCCTGAATTCTTTTTCCATTTGCCAGTTTCTTTGAAATAAATTCAACTATCTTTTCTTCTTCCTGTGACAAACGAATCTTATAATCCTTCTCATATTTCACTAAGAATTTATAATACGAACCGAGGCTGTTATTATCGAAAATTCGTATAACATCCATTTCCCCATAATCATCAAAATCCTTGAGTGCCGGTATTCTTCCCAATTTGTTCTTAAGATTTGTATAGTTTTCTTTTATCAGCTTAATATCACTGAAATTAGCATTATCAACAGATGCAAATATTCTCTTCTTGCTTATTTCATCAAAATGCACTGTAGATGCGCCTGGAATAATTCTTCCGCCTTCCATTATATATCTACGTATATTGTCTTTATTGTAAGTTCTATCCCCTGAGAGTGCTATTGGAATCATGAAATTATTATTGTAATTACCAATAAAATCAAGAATTACAACATATTCTTTCCCATCAGCCTTTCTGAGCCCTCGCCCCAACTGCTGAATAAATACTATTGGTGATTGTGTTGGTCTGAGCATAATAACCTGATTAACCTCCACAATATCAACACCCTCATTCAATATTTCTACAGAAAATATATAATCTAATGGCTGCTTATGGACATTTGCCTCACTCTCATTCATTGCAAGTCTTTCAAATGCATCCTGTCTTTCCTGTTCGTTAGCATCACCATTCAATGCTATTGTCCTAAAATATTTCCCTGTATCCGGATTAACTATATTGTTAAACTTATGTGATAATTCCTGTGTCTCTTTAATGCTGCTACAGAATATAAGTCCTTTAACCTTTTCTCCACTATATCCATAGTAATTTGCCTGCTGGATTATATGTTTCACACGTTCATCACTTGTTAACATACTAAAATCACGATTATCTTTATCATCTCCAACTATAGACAAATCAGTAATTCCAAAGTAATGAAACGGACATAACAGATTTTCTTCCATGGCCTGCTGCAAACGTATCTCGTAAGCAATCTGATAATTAAATAACTCATAAACATTTCTGCCTGCAACATTGTCATCTCTCTTATCAGGAGTTGCTGTCATTCCAAGCCAAAGCTTAGGCGAAAAATGTTTCATAATCTTCTGATATGTGTCAGCAGTTACATGATGTGCCTCGTCCAACACAATACAATCAAATGCATCCTTATCATATTGAAGCAAATGCTCATCTCGATTTAATGTCTGGACCGTAGCAAATACATAATCCGCATCATATTCATGATATCCAGCACCAACTAAACCCATAGAAACAGATTTTGCAAACACCTTTTCGTAAGATTTCTTAGTCTGTCTTGCAAGCTGTCCCCTATGAACTAAAAATAACACTCTCTTAAATCCAAGTTCTCTCATTGCAAATGCAGAAGCATAAGTTTTTCCTGTTCCCGCTCGTGTCAAGGGTGTGATGGGGAAATTTTTAACTTTTTTTGATAGGGTTATTTAATTTTCAGTTCCACAATAACAGCACTTACCAATTGGATAAAAATCAGCTTTAATTGATATTCCAAAGTTCCCACATTCTTCACACTCATTATCTGAAACAAATTCTTTTAGTTTTTTCTTATCTTCCTTAATGAGATTCAATTGAGCAATCATGGGATTCAGCTTCTCTATTACATATTTTATAAGTTTGAGTTTTAATTCTTCTACCTCCGAATCATCATACTCTGAATCCTGTTCTGCCTGCATCAAACATTCATCTCCTTCGCAACCGCTTCCATTAACAAAGAGGCATTTTGCTCTAAAGATTTCTGCAATTTCTGTTTTGCAAATAAATAATTGAACATGAACTACTCTCTCCCATATCATCATCAATAAACATCTCAAAGTATACTTCAACAGTATTATGCTCTAATGCCTTACACTTTATATCGAAAAATGTGTTTTTCCATCATATATAGTTGTTTCAATTTCTTCAATATCAAAACAAGGATCACACTGAAATTGTTTCAAAATATCTTCCCATATATCAGCAATTTTTTTCTTCTTTTCAGAATAAAATTCTTTGCGTTTTCATTTTCCTTGCCTGACGTCAAAATTTTTTCAAGCTGTACATATTCCGCTCTCGAAAGAACAATATCATTCTCATACACCTTACATTTAAAAACAATTTCAAACACAGATTCTAATGTCAGAGAAATCAACTCGGCATTAATATCATCTAATTCCAGAACCTTTTGCTTAAATGTCTCTGACAACTGTATTGCTGAGTTATAATATTTTTCCAATCCACAGCTACTAAGCCAATCTACCCCCAAATGTAATGTAAGTACTCTACTTACAAAAGACCGAATTCTATTTTCTAACTTAAAGAATTCAGAATACAATTCGGTACATAATGCTTCCGAAGGCTCATCAATCAACCAATCACATCTTTTCCAGTCTACATTCATTCTCTTCTTAATTTCTATTTTTAACTTTTCCAAATAACGATCATAGCACTTTTCTATACCCTCATAAATGTATTTTGGTACTATGTCTATAATAATTCTCGCATCTTTATTCTGAAACGTATCAATAGTAAAAGTAATTTTATATTCAGCAGAATCGGTTTCCAATGCGAAAACTTCATTAGCAATACGTTCTAAACATCCCAAACATTTCAAAGTGCTTTTATTTAAAAGATTAGGCATTATATCCTTCATCACCTGTGTAACATATTCTTTAGTATGATCTTCAACTCGTTTAGTGTTTTCTCCCCACTCTTGGTTACCTTCCATAATATCTTCATAAAGCAAATCGTAGTTGTTTATTCTATTAAACATGAATTTTACATGATTCATATATTTCACCTACTTTCAGCATATATTTGCTTTAATTATATTTCCATTCTCTTTCAACTGTTTTATGATATAGTTCTGTATGATCACCAAAAGGACTATCCTCACACGCCATTTCATACAAAAAAGCACCTATATTTTTTAGTAAATCTTCAACCTCATAATCATATGTTTGCAACTGTTCCAATAAATCAAGATTTTCCTTGTCATTTTCATATTTATTTATCAGTTCATCAATTTCTTTTTGTAAATCTCTCAATGACTTCTTGCTTCTCGTAAATCCCTTTTCTTCAAACACCCCACTCTTACACCATTTTTTCACAATCATCGCATCCAAGACTTCTAATTCACATGCGTAATTATATGCTTCACTAAATTGTTTTTTTATATTGTCAATTAGCACCTCACATACAGACTCATATGTTCCTACTGTTTGGCTTGCGGTTTTAGTGATTCTTTTCAGCAATTCAATTGAGGTTTTTGTATTTACTTTACTTCCTGAAATTAATTCTTTCTTGATTTTTTCCAACTTTTCATTTATATGTTCCACTTGGTTTACCATATATAACATTATATCTTGTCTTATGCTACTAGGACATTCTTGTGAACTTAAATCGATATATTTATTCAAATATACCCTTATTGTCACTGTATCTTGGCTTTGGATACTTGAAATTTTATCCGCAATCTGCTCAAGCGGATTACACCAATAACATTTACCCATAACATTATCCACAACAAACAAAATTGTTACATCATTCTGCTGACGCCAATAGTTTATCGTTGATATTTTAATCGGCACTGTAAAATACCCTTGTTTTTCTGTTTCGCTATCAACCTCATCTTTTCCTTTACTCTGAATATTAAAAAATAAACCTATCGGTGAAGTTTCCTTAAGCAATTCTGCTCTCATGTCTATTCCTAAGTCTACTGATTCATCAATAATATTAACAACAGCAAAATTAGATATAACTCGTTTTAAATAATCTGCCGCAAGATTCCCCTTCTTTTTATTCAAACTATATACTGGTAGTTTTTCCATTGCATACATTCCTTTCAAACCAAACACTTTTTGTTAATTCTGCAATTCATCTTTTTACATTGTAATATGGTAATGAGAAATTCCCCACTTTGCAATTGCCCATGCATGATTATGAGTTACGCTATCTTCCTACATTTGAAACTTTATAACCATGCGCATACCGCAGGGGTTGGGAAATTAAAGCATTACAATTCATTCATCTTGACTTTCACTATTTAATAATGTTTTGGACGTACTATCATACTCCATATCAGTCAATTCCGATTTAACATAATCATCATTAAGCAATTTCATAAGATTATCGACATCTTTTTTCGTATTTGTACGAATCTTTCCATTTTCAATATGTATAATATTTTTATATCGAGGAACTAATGGTATTTTATTTATGAGTTCATCTTTATCCATTGCCAACACCGGTGAATTCTTCACTTTCATAAGTTTTTTGGATATAGTTAATTTTTCTCCAGTTTGATATTCCTTCAATGTAGCTATATTTCCAATAATATCTAATTCTTCCAGTTTGGAAATAACACTCTGTGCTTGGTTACGGACAAACACTTGAAAGCCAAAAAAATCTTGAAGAACCTTAACATTTCTTACCAATATAGTATTATCTAAGATAAGTAATTCTCCTCTTTTATCGATTTTCAGCATTTCTTTATCGACAATTTCAAACACATTATCTTTTTGTATTATTCTTAGATTATTTTTTGCTTGCAATCTGGATCCTACATATGCTTGCTGATATATAAACAATTTCTTGCTATTTAGATTTATTTTGAATAAAAAGCCAAGGACATTTCCTATGTCCTTTTCGTCAAAATTGAAAACCTCATCCATACTATCATCATTTAGCAAGGCAAATGGTTTGTACTCATCACTTTGCTCCAAAACATAAACTGCCTTTTTATTATCTATAACATCTAAAATATCACAGTACACCACCTCATCTTGCAAATACTGTGTATTAATAATCTCCAAAGCAATAGACCGAATTCTATCTTTCAAGGAATTCATCGATATCATCTTCTCAATATAAAACCCCTGCTCCTCACCTTTTAAGCAGACGTATACATCAACACCGCACACTGCACCTGTTTCTGTAATTTCTTTAATTTTTGATGTTATCTCTTGTTTATTCATGAATTTATCCTTCCTTTCTGATAACTAAAACATTATCCTCTATCTTCTTGTACTCTATTGTGTTGCGACTATCCATATTGCCTCTTATCAATGCAATATACTCTCCATCTGGCAAATGCTCATTATCAACAAATTTAAATTTATACACCTTATATTTCAGTATTATTAGTACTGGGTTTTGATAGTATAAATTGGTTTTCGACAACAAACATATTATTATAACACCTAGAAAAATCATCAATAATAAACCATTCCACGTCGAAATATCGTTAACCAACAATGGCAAAATAAGTGTAAGAAAGAAATTCAATCCGGCATCTTTTTCTTCTTTGATATCCTTAACTTCATAACCCCCAACTACGTCATATCGTTGAAAACATACAAATTTAATAAATATGATCAAAGACACAATAACCCAAATCAAACAAATCCACATTCCTATATATAACGGCAAATGTTTATAAATCATCTGAATATTGAACAAATTGCCAACCACACAACCAAACTTCTCAAATGGAAAATATTGCAGTATTGTTAGTAAAAATAACGGACTTAACGACAAAATAATCAATTGCTTCTTCAATCACTTCACCTCTTTTCCTTCTTGACAATATATATTTGTTTTGACTTTTCGCTCCCATTCCAATTATACCACCTCCCCTCATTAATCTCTACCAGAATAATCAGTATTATCAAGGCTTTCGAGCCTTTCCCACCTCCCCAAACTCATCCCGAAACTTCCACTTTATCTTCACCCTGTCCTTTGCATACACGACAATCTCCTCCACAAAAGCATCCACCATTTCTCTGTTAAGTCCCGTCAGCTTCAGCTGCCCTTCCAGCATCTCCAAACCTGCCACTTCCGGCACATCCATATCTGCCATCTTGGTGACTGCTGCCATCTGCTCTTCGATATTCTCCTGTAGGCGCTCAAGCATCTGCTCATATGTCTTACGCTGTTCCAGATATGTTTCTTTATCTGTCATTTCCAGCTTGTAGCTTTCATAAGCTTCACGCAAATCCTTTTCAATTAGTTCACGGCTATGCTCCATATCTGAAAGATGCTTCTCTGCCTGCTTTAATCGCTCTGCCTGTTTCTCCCGCTGCATATCCACAACATTTCTGGAATCTACCAGGACATCAATCATCATCTGAAGTGCTTTCTTCACAACGCTCTCCATATCCGCATCCAGCACACTGATATTGCATTTTTCATCAGTCTTGTCCAGATAATGATTTGCACAATAATACTTCGGTCGACCGGCATAAGTATGAGACAGGCGATGCCCACAGTTACCACAGATCATTTTACCAGTCAGGCAATGTGTTTCATGCTTTCTTTTGGCACTGGCACATGTATTTCCTTTTCGCATGGCAGCGACTTTTTCAAAATCCGCCTTGCTGACAATTGCTTCGTGACAATTTTCCACACGCTTCCATTCATCCTCTGGAAGTGCTTTGGCGTGTTTATCGCCAACATTCTCACTCTTGAATCGGCTGTAAACCATCGTGCCGGTGTACTGCTCATTTCCGAGGATTCTTCCTATTGCAACATTATTCCAGAGAGGCTTTTTCTCACGATATCTGGCAAGTTGCTTTTCACTTCCAGACTGCATGGCAATATACACTCCCGGCGTATCTATTCCATCCCGGTTCAGTCCTTCTGAAATTTTGTACATAGATTTTCCAGACAGAAACTCTTTGAAAATGCGCTTTACAATCTGACTGGCAAACTCATCCACAACCAACTTATGCTTGTCCTCCGGACTTTTCACATAGCCATAAGGAGCATAGGTAGCTATGTATTTACCATTGCCACGCTTTGTATCAAGTGTCAATGATACTTTGGAAGACTGTTCCTCACTGAAGAAATCATATAGAATCCCCTTAAATGCAACATCAATCTCACCGATACCACCCACATAATCTGCGCTGTCATAATTATCATTTATGGCAATAAATCGCACACCCATAAAAGGAAATATCTGTTCAATATATTTTCCCTGCTCGATATGATCTCTTGAAAATCTGGAGAAATCCTTTACAATAACACATGAAATCTGCTTTCTTTTCACCATTTCCAGCATTCTCTGCATATCCGGGCGGTCCATATTTTTACCAGAATAGCCATCATCCACAAACTCAACCACACTCATTTTGCGAAGTTCCTTATTTTTATTAATAAATCCACGGATAAAAGCACGCTGATTGGTAATACTGTTGCTCTCATCTTTTACAAATTCATCTTCCTTTGATAATCTCAAATATATTGCTATCTGCTCCATTCTATATCTCCTCTCCGTCTGCCATCCTGGCATACTCATCTTTAAAATTCAGATTAATTACCAGCCTCTTATCCGGATACAGGTAAATGCTGTCGACTAGAATTTTAATCATATTTCTATCCAGGGTAACCGCACTTTGAAAACGATAAATTGCTTTCAGCCATTGTATCTTCTTCTCACAAAATCTCTTCACACGCCTGCGGCTTGCCTCTTCATCCGATATCTGTCCCCGAAGTCTCATTATGGCATCAGCATTTTTCTCCTGCCTGTACTTGAAATCAGCCTTAGTAATCTCACCGGTAACATAAGACTGATATGCCTTACTCTCTTCATAATTCTTTCTGTCAATCTGCTTCTGAATTTTCTGAATACGCACATCATGATTTTTCAGTTCCCTGTCCATCACACCTCGCATGGAAGCCTCCGTCCTGGCACTGTCTGTAAGTACTGCAATTTGAGTTGTAAGCAGGTTATGCACTACCTTTATAAGCTCCTGCTCCATAATGGTACAGCCACACTGTTTCCCACCGAAATCATAATTGTATCTGCAGGAATAAAAATACTGGCGCTCCAGCACTCCGTCCTTCTCCAGGATTCTGGAAGCTAAAGGAATTCTTCTGCCACAATTTCCACAGAATAAAATTCCTGCAAAGATATCCTCTTTTATTGGCAGATTCTTTCCCCTGCCAGATGTGAAAATGCTTTCTTCCACCTTCTTATCCATAACAGCTCTTACCCTATCGAATAGTTCCTTATCCACAATCGCTTCATGTGTATTTTCAACCACAATCCAATCATTTTCATCCGTAGCATGCCTTGCCTCGTTATCATACAGGCTGGTACGCCTTTTCCCCTGTACCATGTTCCCAATATAAGCCTGATTTTTCAGGATGTTGGAAATCGTACCGGGATACCACGCCTTTGCCTCTGCACCTTCCTCCACATAGAGATTCCCTGTTTTCAGATAATCTCCCGGTAATGCAAGACGATACTCCTGAAGTGCTTTCGCAATCTCCCTGAGCGTCACTCCATCTGCTGCCAGTTCAAAAATCTGACGGACAACTGCCGCCGCGTCCCTGTCTATCACATACTTGCGAAGTGCATCCCCGCTATCCACCTTATAACCATATGGTGCATTGCTTCCGGTAAATTTGCCCCTTTCCATATCAAGCCTGCGACTGACTGAAACACGCTTTGAAATATCCTTGGCATACATGTCATTCACCAGATTTTTCAACGCTATTTCCAACGCCTTATTCTGGTTAAATTCTGCTTCCGTGTCAAAATGATCACTTACCGATATAAAACGTACCCCAAGAAACGGGAATATCGTCTCAATATAGTTGCTGGCTTCGATATAATCCCTGCCAAAACGGGACATATCCTTCACAATAATGCAGCTGATTTTCCCTTCTCTGACATCATCCATCATCTGCCCGAATGCAGGTCTGTCAAAACTGGTTCCCGACACTGCACTGTCAACATATTCATGGTATTCTGCAAATTCAGCCTTATCCTTGATAAATTCTCTTAAAATACTCAGCTGGTTGGCTATGGACTCCGACGGTCTGGATTTCAGTTCCACCGACAATCTGGCATAAAGTGCAACACGAAAGGATTTTCTCTGCTTTACAGGTACACCAGCTGTTACCGCTTCCGGTATCTGAACTGCATTAAATCTGTTCTTCGTTCTCGCCATTTACACCGCCTCCTTAAGCTCCAGCACTGGCAAACCATCTACCATGGTGTACACAGGTTCCGCATCTTTCTCATTAACGACATCAAACAATCCGGTAACCTTTTCCATCTCCTGACGATACTTAAACACAATTTCCACCCTGAAATCATCATAGATCAAAATTCTGTCAATAAATGAAACAAGTGCCACACGATCCAGATTTCCAATCACCAGACCTTCACGAAACTGCTCCAGATCCTTTGCCATAACAATTCCATTTTCATATATATTGCGGATGATTGTCTCCTGCTCCCTGATTGCCTGTTCAAGCTCCCGCTCTTTTGCCGAAAACTCCTCGCGGTACCTTGTAAACTGCTCTTTGCTGATAATCTCATCACGCAAATCCTGATACAGTGAAGCCTTAAATGCAGAACATTTTGTAAGCTCCTGCTTCAGTGCAACAATCTCTTTATCATGGGCAACGGCCTCATCATAATTCACATTCAGCTCATCCAGATGTGCCAGCACCTTTTCACAGTCGCACATACTGTTGATATATCCCTGTAATTCTCCCAGCACAATCTGATTCAGGTCCTCCTCACGGATGCAGTGACGACTGCAGGCATCTTTACCGTTCCGGTTATAATTAGAACAGATATAGTTGATATATTCCCTGCCCTTGTATGACTCCTTGCGATGAACCATACTGCTGCCACAATCACCACAATATAAAATTCCCGCATACATATATGATTCGTTTTTTCCAGCAACTGCTATGGTATCCCGACTCATCAGAATCTGTACTGCATCAAAGTCCATCCTGCTGATAATTGCTTCATGCGCATTCTCCACTACCACCCAGTCACATTCCGGTACTGCTATTTCCTTCTTAACCTTGTGACTGACAGTTGTTCGTTTTCCCTGCGCCAATGTTCCGATATACACCACATTCTTAAGAATCCTGGACACTGTCTGGGCAGACCATTTTGACTGTCCTGCGCCTTTAAAACTGGTACTGTATTTTTCTCCGCATTTTGCCTTATATTCCGATGGTGCAAGCACGCCATTCTTGTTAAGAATCCTTGCAATTCCTGATGCACTCATTCCCGAAAGCTTCTTTGCAAATATCCCCTGAACCACACCGGCTGCATAAGGATCCGGCACCAGATGATTCTTATTATCCTCTGCCTTTTGATAACCATATGGTGCAAATGCGCCGATAAACAGCCCATTTCTTCTCAAAATGCCCTGACTGGTACGAACCTTCATGGACGTATCACCGTTATACTGCTCATTCAGCAGGTTCTTGAAAGGAATGATCGTATGCGTCTCACTGCTACTGGCAGTCAGGCTATCGTACCCTTCCGATACCGCAATAAAACGCACATTATATTTCTTAAAAGTTTTCTGTATCAGCTCATCCGCACCAATACGCTCCCTGGCAAGTCGGGATAAATCTTTTACAATAATGCAGTCAAGCTTCCCCGCTTTCATGGATGCCATCATCCTCTGAAACTCCGGTCTGTCAAAATTACTTCCGCTGTAACCGTCATCAATAAAAATATCCACCAGCTTCAAATCATCATTGGCACCTATAAATCCCTCCAGCAAAAGTTTCTGGTTGGAAATACTGTTACTTTCCTTCTTCTCCAGTCCATCAATATCTTCATCTCCCTGAGACAATCTCAGATAAATTCCTGTTCTGTATATATCAATCTGTTTCTTACTCATTACAATTCCTCCTATCGTTCTTCAACTGCTGTAAAAATAGCTTCTATTGATATCTAAGTGACGCTTTCCGTTCTATATAGCAATTCATAACATCCGTAATGCTACAGCTTCCTGCAAAGGTGGACTGAACAGTATATTTTCCATACCGTTTCGCCTTTCCCTGTTGTTTTGCATCATGCTGCGAACACTCCGTCACATTCCGCTCTTTCGTATCTGTTTCCTGCAAAATACACTCTTCTCCTTCCCTTCAAAAATGAAAAACAGCCTGAAAATGTCCTCCTTATGGCTAAATCATGCGACACAAAAACCGCTCTCCATAGTTAACAAAGTCTCTTGTTACATCTGCTGTAACAACCGCGCTACATATCACATTTACACACGAAAGCCGAAAAGCACAAACCCTACAGAAAAGCTAAATAACTTACATCTTTTCTTCATTCTGGTTCGATATTCATTTCAACTTAAACTGTTTTGACGTCATATATTCTTATAATCTCTGACGCCATACTCTGCATCCATACGATGTTTCCGTATGTAAATATGTATGTAAGCTTGCGCTTACTTTGTTGACCATGGACAGCGGTTATTATTTCATGGTGTCTCATCTGCACCGACATTTTCAAGCTGTCTTGCTGTCAACTATTCAATTAGAAAAACTTAACATTGGTCATCACGTTGGCTAGGCGTTCGCAATGTTTTACAGGTATTGTGGCTATTTTTTAATCTGTTTTCCTGCCACATGCTTATATTACATTCCAAGCAAATATTTGTCTACCACTTTTTTCCACATTTTCTGACAAAATATAATTTTCAGCATTTTTACCAGTCACAACCATCACACGAGCCCTTATAAATCATCGGGCAGCCACTATTATGCTGCACTTCCACCTGCTATTTCCTGCCCCAAATAGGCTATCAACAACTCTTCCAAAGTTGATTGTTCACCGTATGACATGGTTACTTTTATGGTATTCCCTTTACCCGTATCCATCTTAATTGTCTTTGCTTTAATATCTATTTTTTCCTCCATCTGCGTTACCTCCATTAAAAAAATCGCTACCCATAGCTCATTTGAAAATGCATAAACTATGGATAACGATTTTGGTTATCACTAATTCTGTTTTGGACTTCTCTTAACGTCCTATGAAGGTATACGCCGGTCTTTCTGACCCCTCATCGCCCCGTATACGTAGAGGTGTACTCACCTCCGGGAATTACAGATGAGCCACTATCTGTGTTCACGACGCCCTTCTCCATTCCGGAGAAGCACTATCTCCCCTACCTGCATTACGGGGATCGGGACGAACTTCTCGCCCCTCATGGGTTATTATCCTTACGCAACATACCTGCTCCCGCATTGCCCGAACTTCCGTCCAGCCTCTTGACCTTCATCTCTCAATCCATCAGCCTACTAATATGATAACTGTGACTTTCATCCTGCGGGTATATGATCCGTAATTTTACTCAAATCTGTAACTGATATTCAGTTGTCAATTTTCATTTTCTCATTGGCTTGTCTCAAGCCTGGATATAGTATAAACCAATCCGGTGTCGTCCACAAGGTACTATCATGGTTTATTTTCTCGAAAAAGGTGTCAGTTTGTGACCTTTTTCTGATTTATGCAAAAGTATCATACCGCTTCGGTCAGTAATTGTACACTTCGGCAGAGTATGAAATTTGCAAATCGTGTATTCATTATACTATGGGTTTTTGTGTTTGTCTATGGACAGGGTTGCTGTTTTTTAAGGAAAACGCACCAGATTTTGGTTGAAATAAGCACAATACTTCTTATTCTTTAAAATGCCCTTCCAAACTAGTCCATCGTTCTATTCGCCCACCATTAATTACTTCACGGTTACATACTTTTGATTCTTACTTTGAGGCTTATCCGGAATCGTCATCGCCAAACGTCCTTGTTCAACCAATGGTTTGACATATTTCTTCGTTGGCTTTCTTCCGGAATATCCTAACATTTCTGTGATTTCTAATATACCTTTCGGGGTTTGACAAAATTCCAAAATACGCTTAATTTTCTCATCCTCCGAACTACCCTTACTATCTTCTTGAGTTCCATCTTGGGTCCTATCTTGGGTCCTATCTTGGGTCCTATCTTGGGTCCATCTTGGGTCCTCATCCTCTGTTGATACCCTGGTAAACGGAATGGACACGACAATAGAATTTTCCCTGAACTCATATGTTCCTTTTCCATAAACCTCTGTTATCTTTGGGACTCCACGACCTGTACGCTCACTTATGTGCAGTTGCAATAACATATCTGATAATTTTTGATTTACCGGTACAGATTCACCCGCGAAAAATCCTTCCATTGTCTGTCCCGGAGGAATTGTTCCTCTGGATAAAATCTCTATTCTGTCAGAAAACGCTGTTATCATTGGCGCATTCCCCGTTGTCCACTGATTATGCACAAATGCATTTATCATTGCTTCTCGGAATGCCTCTTCATCAAATAGAGGAATCTCTTTTCTCTCCACTATTCTTTCTCGTTCATCTGCCTGTGGAACATTCAGTACACCACCATACTCAAGAACTTTATCTAACGACATCAGCAAGCAGGTATTTCCGAATTCACGAACAGAATACATCGTGGATGTTTTATCTTTACCTTTAAAAATTGCAAAACGTATCGGAATGCCGCTATTATCTGACATTAACTGCGCCAACATATTATATTTCCCATTGTCCAGCAAAAAGCCAAGATTCTTCTTAAAAGTTCTTTTATTTAGTGTAATTCCCTTTGATGCATAATATACAAACAATTTATCAAATGTTAATTCTTGATTCTCCGATTCTGTATTACAAATCGTAGGTAGCCCAACACGCAATACATGAAATAGGTTCGACTCACGCTCTGGGTATTTATTCAGATTTACTTTACTGGATCCAATGCGTAAATATCTGTTATTATCAAAACTGGTCGGTACTTTAGTTGCTGCAGGTATATCTAAAATGACAACCCTTTTTCCTTCTACTGTAATTTCGTGAAATGAAAAATTGTTATCCGGAAAAACCTGTCTTGCCAAATAATGCTCTAGTGGCTCATTCTTTACATCAACCGTATAATCAAAAGTTGTTCCAATAATTTCATGAGTATCATTGTCTACTCCCCATACCAAATATCCGGCTTCGCGCCCTTCCAATGCGGCAGCATTTGACAACGAAGAAATATATTCACCAATTCCTGCTGGCTCATACCAGTTGGTCTTGAATTCATACCAATTCGCTTCTCTAGGATATTCAATTAGCTCTTTCACTTTGCTTTTATAATCCATGCAAATATCCACCTTTCCTAAAATAGAACTGCTATCTATTAGTCTCATTTTTTCTATTTAAATTATAACTCAGACTTTATTCTTAATTAAAGTCTTCACTTTCATCAAAATTCAAATCAAATATTGCCTCCTCGACAACCTTCACACACTCATCCGTATGCTTCTTAATATCATCACCCCAAAATCGGATAACAGTCCACCCTTCAAACAACAATCTTTTGTTTACCTCATCATCCCTCTCTCTGTTTCTAGATATCTTACTTATCCAAAATTCACTGTTATTGCTCTTCTCCAGCCTGGGTTTTAATACTTCCCAGTCCTTTCCATGGAAAAATTCTCCGTCACAGAAAATTGCTATCTTATATTTTGTCAACACAATATCCGGATTTCCCGGTAACTTTTTATAATTCTTCCGGTACCGATAACCTTTTGCCCATAAAGCTTTTCTAAGGATAATTTCAATTTTAGTATCCTTTCCATGAATATTTTTCATGTTTTTATGCCGTTGTTCTTTAGTCAAAACATCCGCCATATATATCACCTTCTTATACTGTGTCTCCATCATCCAACACAAAACTTCTTTCAAAAGTAACTCCCGCAGCTTCTGCTATATCCTCAAGCTCTGCCACAGTAAAACTTTCTCTTTTCAGTTTTGCATTAAAATTTTGAGGTGTTGTTCCCAATCTCCTTGCCAACTCTGCCAGACTTATTTTCTGTCTGACACATAATACTTTTATTTGCTCAGATATTGTCATTTTTATTCTTCCTCCTTACCATGAGTCAGATGCAAATCCAATATAATTTTATCAGTCTTTCCGTCTGGATAAATATACTGTAATTCATCATAATCAAATTTTGGATTTAATACATGAATCAGACTATGATGATTTGGACACAATATAAGAAGATTATCTGATGAATTATCAACACTCTTTGAAAAATACTTAATATGATGAGCTTCCGCAATATTAACGCCATGTTCTTCACCGACATTTTGACCACATATCTGACATCTATACGCATATAGACGCTTTAACATATTTACTTTCTTTTTAGAATAGGTACGTTCTATCACAGATTTTACCGTCTTATTTAATGCTGCTGTATTATCATCAAAGTTTAAATACTGTTCAACATCATATTCTGAAACTTTTTCTCCATCAACATCTAAATTTATCACCTGAGTTTCTTCCATTGTTCCATCCAAAACTGATTTCACAATTTCTGTTATTTCTTTAAACTCCATTACATCCCATTGCTCATAAAGTTCTGTTACAGTCGCTGTTGGTTTTCTGTTATGTTGTCCAGCTCTTCCATTATCAAAAAACACATCAAATTCATCCCGTCTTCGTCTTAAATAAGCATTAGGTTCAACACCCGGACCGGTAATTCGTACTGATAAGTCATCCATCGCTTTTGACACCGGTCCACTATATCCCAATTCACGAAATGCATCATCATTAAACTTTGAAATGTAAAATGCCACTAAAGACTTTTTCTGATTTATTGTCATTTTCTTTCACCTAAAATCTTCCCATTAATATCCATTATCTGTCGGAAAATAGCTTCCAAAACATCAACCACGATACTATTACCTGCCAGTTTAATAAGCTTCTCTGTTGAATACAAATATCTGTTCTTTGTTACCATAGGATTATCACTAATTATCCTGTCAAAATCCGATTCATCAAATCCCATCAACTTAAAGCACTCTCTTGGAGTCAGATATCTCCATTTTGTCTTTCCTCTTGCCCGATTCTTATAAATAATCAAGCCGGAATTAGGATTACGGTCCTGCTTTGTCGTTACTGTATTAACAACGATGTCCCTAATCTCTTTTCCATCATACAACAATTCATTATCTTCCCATATTTTTCTTCTGGAAGGCGTATCATTAGGTTTACTTGCATCAGCTTCTTCCTTATATCGGGGAACATCATCGTAATCTAAACAAAGAATGTCTTTTAACCTTAAATTCCTTTGCTTTAAACGCGTTGCTTCATCCTTTTCCAAATTATGTTCTTCAAAGTACTTTTCTACTTGGGCTATCGTTTCTGCATTATTTTTGCACAATATACTGATCATATACGCTCTTTCTCTTTTTTGAGGAATACCAAAATTTTGAGCATTAAGCCTATATATTTTATTATAATATCCCAGATTTTCTAAAGTTTCCTTCCAATCACCAAAATCTGCAGCATGTGGTTTTGACAGAATATTAGTCACGTTTTCCATAAGCAGAAAGCGAGGTAATTCTTTTCCCATTTCATTCATTTCAAGCAATATACGTTCAACTTCCCAAAGCATACCAGAACGATTATGTGCATCCCTTGCTATTCCACTTTTATTCCCATGCCAGCATCCACATAATGATAAATCCTGACAAGGAAATGAATATGTGAACAAATCAATATTGTCGGGTATATCACTTCCCATAACATCCGTAATACTTACCATATTTCTTGTTTCTTTTATTGCTGCATACAATCTTCGTTTCAAATGCATTGGCATTCGCCTAAACGCCTCATCACTCATAGGTTTCTTTCCATCGGAACTCAGCGATAAACCTTTTAAAAAATTTGTAACATCTTCATCTGAAATATCTGCATATTTATTAATATCAATTTTGCCTTTATGTATCAGACAATATGCCAGTATTGCGTTAATATCCCAATCTGCAGTATTTACAATTTCAAAAGGTTTTCCAATTCTTGTTAATGCTTTTGCCTGACTGCCAATTCCACTAAAAGTTTCAATTACTCTAAACATTTCTTTTCTCCCGGGATCACCATACAGTATATTCCAAGCCATCCAAATCAATGGTATATGTAATTTGCGTTATTGACTCCGGTATATGATCATCCTTAAATGAGGCTTTTGTTATCTTCGGAAATGTATCATCGACCTCATATTTTCTTTTTTCTAATACTTTGTATTTTTCTTCCCTTATACTTGCACCCCGCTCATATCCCAACTGATATAACTGCTGTTCAATCTTATCTTTATCATATCCATCTGCAACTAGTCTATCCTTCATATCATTTATAGATATTCCTGTTCTTGACTGTTCTAATCTACAGAAATATAGCTGTAACCTTTTTAAACTTTGGAGCTGATGCTGTCCAGATATAGTAATAGTAGCACCATAACGTTTTACTGTTGACTTAACTTCATAGCTGCTCTCGTTTCCCTCTATATCGTGGCTCCCAGAATTAACAGCTGTCCATTCCACAGTATTATCCTGAGTGTATAAATCATCTAAAACCATCATTTCTGCAATTACACTGTAGGCTTCCTTATTAGAAATGGTATTTCCCATTAACTCACGCCACTTTTTCCACCATTCCAATGGTTCAGACATAAGATTTTTTCTATCCATTCCGTCAATTCCTGGCTCTACAAACTGCGCACAGACCGTAGCAAATTCATATCGTAAACTATCCAACATACAACTTAGAATAAGATACTTTTTTTCTATCCCACCAATCGCAAGAGTTCTGGAAAACAATCTGCTATTGGCAAATTTTTCTGAAATATCTCTGATATCATCAAATTCAATAGCAACACCATATCCTTCATTATCACGGATAACCATTGCTGAGTATTCTTTTGGTAACGTTTTAATTTCTCTTGCACCATTTTGCGTCGATGCGAAATACTCTCTAATTTCCTCCAGTATTCCCATAGCCTATTCCTCCTCAAAAGTATTCAACACTGTTTTTGCAACTCCATACGCCAATAGCGGAGGTACAGCATTTCCAATTTGCTTAAATGCATCGCCCATAGAACAATCAAAGAAAAAATCATCTGGAAAAGATTGTAACCTTGCAGCCTCCCTTACGGTAATTCCTCTTGGTTCAATTGGATGAATATGACTATATGTATCCTTTCCCAAATGTGCTACTAATGTATGAGATGGTTTTGTTACATCAAGTTTTTTCCATTTATTCTCAAATTTTTCTTTATCATATTGCGGAACCATTTTATTATAGAGACTAATGTATTCCTCACTATCCTTCTCATACCCAAAAAGTTTTGCCTCTTCATAGAATAGCTCTTCTGCTATCTTTGTCGCCGCAATATAATTATCTCCTTGTTGCATTCTCTCAAAGATCGGGAAATCTCTGGTATTCCTTCTGAATGCATTTGCCGAAACACCAAATCCCTCTTTACCATACCAGGTTCTCATTATTTTTTGATATTCATTCTGTGCTTCCGTTTTATATGGATACTCAATATTTAATGACACCAATTTGTATTTTGAGTCTGCTGTCGGAAATACTTCTGGTAAATCTGAAAAAGCATCTCCTACAGTAACCCATGGTTTTAATTCATCTGTTGTTCCATTGGGTTCCACAAAAAATTGACATTGCTTATATCCCTCAAATCGTTTTTGATGCTGAGTCAATACATCAACCTCATTTCGATGTGTTGGATTTGGTAGTTTTATCTCTTTTCCTTCATCCCCCTTGATTGCTACAACAAAAACTCTCTCTCTTACCTGTGGAACACCATAGTCGGCAGAATTAAGTATTGTCCAATATGCCTTATAACCTTTTTTAGTTAACTCAGTACATACTATTTCTGGTATATTTTTACCGCCAAAATTTGTTGATTCCGGAACATTCTCCATCACAACAGCTCTTGCTTCCAATTCGAATACAAATCTCAAAAAATCCTGATACAGATATCCTCTTGCATCTTTTATATTTACTCTATCTTCACCGAGTGATCTAAGTTTCCCGCGACCTGCCATAGAATACGCCTGGCATGGCGGTCCTCCTATAACAATACACCCTTCATCTCCAAAACTATTTTTAAACACACTTGCTTCTATTTCTGTTATATCTCCGCATATATGTGTTTCTTTTTTTCCATAGCGCCAGGAAAGATTGTAAGAAATGGTTTTACATGCTTCTGGCATCAATTCAATTCCTGCCACAATATCAAAACCCGCTTTTTCAAATCCGAGTGCCAATCCACCACACCCTGAAAACAGATCAATAATTTTAGGTAACATTACACACGCACCCCCGAATCCATAAATAAAGAGCGTACATATTCTTTTTCGCCACCCAAATATAATGCCGGATCCACAACCATCACTTTAGCAGTATTCAATTTCATTACAATTCTGAATAAATCATCCTGCTGCGTTTCTGTGTTCTTATTGTATTCATCAAGAACCTGTTGCGGTATATGACTATAGTAATACATAATGTATCTATATACATTTATAAACGTTCCCTTACGTCCTGTTCTTTCCTCTAAATTCAATATACTGTCGGTTGTAAAACATGGAGTCTCCAATACTTTGGCAGTTGTCTGCATATCTCCCTGCCACGACAAATGTACGTACCACCAAATTGATCTAAGCCATATTCTTGCAGGTTTGCTCCAATAATGACTCTCATTATCATATCCCCATCTTTCAGCAACGACATCTGGTATAACCTTTATCGAAAGATATCTCCAAAAATCGTCATTAGCTGCAGCTCTAAGGTTAAATCCCGGCACACGCCACAAATAATCGTACAACAAAATTCCAATGTGAGCATCTATGTAGTAATCTTTTTTTGCTATACTATCCGGGCACTCACTTCTCACCTTTTGATTAAACTCTTGTATATCTTTACGTATCTTCAAATAATCTCCCTCGACTTCCGGCAATGAAGGATAATTCAAAACCCATTCTTTCATTGCATTCTGAGCCTCCGAACGATTTAATGTTTTAATAATCATACTTTCTATATCCTTTGATCAAAAAATTTTCTTATAGACAATGACATTGCCTCCGGTCCAGAAACATCCCACTCCAATGTATCAATGAAATAGTGGATAGCTTCTGACACACTACCATTTTGCAAATCCTCACCAGAAGTAGTTGCATCCCAATAATCTTCCTGTTCTTTTAATTTTGTAACAATAACACCTAGTGCACTTGCCATTATTTCCTTTAAAAGTTGCTCATCAAATGTTCTTTTCGTTTTATCTAAATACTTGTAATTTTTGTGTGCAGTATTTATGTATATAGAAACACTGTCTGAAAACAGGTCATATGTTGGATCTATCCAATCACATTTTACATACCACAATGGCTGACCCGGTTCATGTATTTCATACATAGGAAATACTGAGCCATTTCCATCTAGCCTTATTACAAATTTATTATCTAACTCTCCTAAAATACATCCATATTGATTAGCCAGATGTTCCTCTCCCCAAAGCGGAGTGCCTGCTTCTTTCAAATAAATAATTGTCGAAAATTCCACACTTCCTCTTAATTGAGCTTCTGAGAATTCATAATTTAACTCAAATTCCAAATCTCTTTGGGAATTTTCTATCTCTCCAATCGGAATAACACCTCTTTGCTTTGAATCAGGGGATGTCCACATTAATGCTATTCCCAGTTTTGCATTATTACATGCTATTCCGTTTGGTCCAAACAAACACTGATATGTACGAATTGAATACTTTCTTCCAATACATAACTGATAATCATCCGGAGACCATATTCCCTCATCATCGATCACTTTATGAACTATAGTACTGCTATCAACTTCTTCCGTACGCAATACATATTCCTGATCATCTCTTACATAATAAAGCTGATATGGTGATGCCTGGAATCTAGTTTTACCTAACAAATCATCCGTTATTACCGGAAAAAGTGAAATATTCGCTGCCATTATTTATCACCTTCATTCTTTTCAACATTAAACAATGGTTTAATATCTTTTCTATTCAACTGCAAAGTAATATCAAGTTCCATTTCTATCAAATGCTCAGCATCTGACCTTACATGTATACCATAACCAGCACCATTTTTCGTTTTAAGTAATTCACAAGAAATGTCACTTATTCCAGAACTTTCATTACTGCTATCTACTGCCATTTTTAAATTTGTTTTAAGTTTATCTACTTTTGTAACAACAATATCTGCAGAAACTATCTCAAACGGCATGGATAATCCCATTTTTTCTTCCCAGTCTTTAGGTTTAATTGCACCTGTCTCAGAATCTATTGCCAAATTAATCCCTGTAGCCAAAATCTTTCTTCGCGATTTGATTGTTAACTTAACCGTCATCCCATTCGCAAAATATTTTGTTTTTGATGATTCATAACCAAAAACAACATTTTTATGTGTTTCGGTGTGTCCACTTCCGCCTTGTCCACCACTTGTTCCGCCACTTGGCTTTTTACCAAAATTTTCAGGTGGTAATAACAAATCTCCAAACATTTTTCCAAGACCAGAGTTTAATCTGCTAGTTGTATCTTCTTCCTCTACAAAAAATTCCTTAGAAATTTTACTATTAATCTGCGCTTGTACCTTTGACACAATTCTCGGGTTATTATTACCCATACTAAAGTCTCCCCAAGAAGTATGATCGGCCATCTCACTTTTTCTTACATATTCCTCAAGACTATATGGCTCTCTTGTATTAGTAAGTTTATTTTCTGAGTTTAGCACAAAAATAGCAAAAATAAATTCATCTTTACTAGAAGCACTTATTCCATCAACCCAGTTTCCCACATCCTCATATGATACAATCATCCCTGGTTTACGAGTAAAAAATAAAACAGGTTTATTCTTTTCTTTATCCTTTATTTCACAATTAAAATACATGTACGGCTCTGGTTTGTTATCTGGATATCCTGTTTTCAATATTTTACGTGGAACTTTCGTATACGCAATCGTACCAGCCTTTGTTGTTTCCAATACCTTACGCAAAAGAATGTCTTCTGATTTACACTCCACGCCGTCTTGTGCCAAAATATCATTCCCAGCCTCTTCTGACACAGCCCTATTGTAAAGTGCTTGTACAATCTGAAATGCAGGTTCCATATTGTCTAAACCAATTCCTTTTTTATTGATTCGTGCGCGTAGAAATTTCCCATATGGATATTTTTCATTGTTTAATCTCGGAGCATACCATCTTTGTATAGAGATTCGAAGATAATCTTCAATACTGCATCTCCAAAAAGGACGTATTCTATTATCTTCACTATCTTTATATTCTATCTGATTATTTTCAAGTAACATCTGTTCATCAATATAAGGAATGATTATTGTGGTTCCTGTTAAATCACCTTCATATGGTTCGATTCTAAATATATTTAAAATTTTTTCAATATACTTTTCATCTGTAATAGGTTTTGTTTTGTTGCTGCCGATTTCCTGTCCCCACCATGCTATACCTCGCTTTGATTTTCCCGGCAAAGCAGGAATAAGTGAGTCAGCATTCATTTCATTTTCCACCAGTGAAGCTGCTAATCGCGACTCATATATTCCTTCTTCATTCAGTATTCTGCTATAATAAACAACCAGTCCTATTCCAACTCTGAAATATACAGTTTTACCAAGTCCCCATGAACCACCTGCACCTTCTGCTTCCTGTGGTTTACTTATTTCATAAATCATCTTTAATAAATTTCCATACTGGTTATCTGTTACTTCATCATAATGCAGCTTGCCTGTCAGTCCAACAGTATTTGAATCACGTACTGCTATGAATTTGTACGTGTCTTTCCAATATTTTCTATTTAAAGTTTCTGTTATGCCCTCTAATTCCTTATTTAAAGATATTTTATTAAATTCTCCTGTAAAAAAATCTACAGTCACATATGGGTCTGTATCATTTTTTGCATCTAGACTATTCTGTATGGATTCTCGAACCAACAAATCTAAAATAGGCATATTATTATTTTGTATCAATTTTAGTAATGAACTCCCCGACTGGGTCATTCTACCAGGTTCAGCAATTTCAATTTTCATTTGTTCCCTCCAAGTCACCTTCGTCGTCAAATGGATTATTTTGCATATGTATAGATACAGTCGCTGTATAATCTGTTCCGCGTTTTCCACCCGGAATATTCATACAAATACCTACAATATCCTCAACCGAATTTAGATCTTCTCTCGTATCAGAGCCTTTTACCGCTTTTGAATCTTTATCTATTATATAAACAATCATCTGTGGAGTTGAATCTAAACCAGCTAAACTTCTAATCTCTTTTGCATATTTTGATTTAAAATCCTTAACCTTGCTCACAATCTCTTGCGGCTGTCCTTCCAAATCTATATCAGCTATAATATCTTTTGGATCCCTTAAAACACCAATATTTATTACCGTATCCGATTCATTCTTCAATTTCTTCCTTGTACGGCTTACTTTTTTTACCGGACCTACTGGTGAATTCCAAACAGAACCACTACCTTTTCCAGCCAAAATAATATTCCAATTTTCAAGTTTCCCTTCTGCTGAAATTTTTTCAATCCAAGCAATAACAGAAGCTATATCATTGAAAACTCCTAATCTCGAATTAAATTTGTACTCTTCAAGATATTTTTTCACCAAAGAGAATTCAACATTCCTCCAAATAAAAGTATTTTCCGCATGTTGATTGCATTCTTTTCGTTCTTCCGGTTGTCCTAATGAAGCAATAAACTTTTCAGTCTCAACAATGTTATGTTTCAGCGCTGCTACATCATTATCAAACAAATATGTCTGATTAAAAGAGCCACTGAAATCCATATCTGTTGCTTGTGCGCTCTGCATCCTATTTTTTGCAGTTATACGTATAAAACTTGCTTTAGGAGTATTTTTCACTCTTGGTCCATAATTTGCAGGACTCTTTCCTAAGGTGTCCATTTCATGTATTTCATCACGTAACTCCTGATCCAGCGCTGCAAGAAATTTAAATTGATCATTTGTCTTAGATGTAATCCATAATCTCGGCAACAACTCATACCCTTTTCTGTATCCAAACCATCTCCCCATTTGCATAAGTGTATCCGCCTGACTAACAGAACGAAGGAAAAATGTGCTGATAAGTCCTTCAATCGTTAAACCTCTGGACAAAGTTGCTCCACCCACAACAATAAACGCCGGTGCTGGTGTTGGCATGTTATCAGCCGTAGGATATGCCAATCTGACATACATTCCATCGTCGGTAATTCCATTATTCTTGCAATTATCAATACACATATGAATTCCTTCGTGATATGCGAACTCATCGTCCTCATCCAATGGAATATTAGTTGGTTCTTTACTCAACAAAATTGTAATTTCCTTACGTATGTCCTCAAATGAAGGATATCTGTTTATTTCTTCATCCTTCCTATCGTATTGTGGATATTGTTCTCTAAACTTTTCAAATGTAAATTGACTGGTTTCAGTATTCCATACTTTTTCACATCTTCTAATCATCTCATCTACATCTTTGCTCACAATCCAATCTCTGACCGCTTCTGCAATATTCTGATGATGATCAGTTTTCTGACTTGTATGTATCAGCATACTAATCGGCTTTCCGTATCCCCATATTCTCATACAGGCTACGCCACACAGAAACCAGCATATAGCATCCTGTAACGCGAGCGGAACATACGGGGATCCTTCTTCATGAATTTCTTTGATTGCCTGAAGATCATCCTCATCAATAATTCTCACGATATCTAAACCATCATAATCATAATCCCCGCCCTCAAATCCAAATATCTGTTGTGGTCCAAAATATTCCTTTGATACACTTAATGTTGATATAAAATTTCTAGGATATAACGAATCTTCTCCAGCCTCATTTAATATATTTGCATATGGCGTGGCTGTATATCCAATATAATTCATCGCCTTATATTTATTACTGATTTCCTGCGATTTCTCATTTTTTCCATTTACCAAATCTCTTATCAATCTATTAATTGTTTTAATCGTTGAACTATTAACATTTGCTGTGTTAATACCAGCCTGGTCAGCCTCATCATCTATAACCAGTATCTTCATCTGTTTTTGTTTATTACCATCAGATTGCAGCCATTGTATAAGCCCCCTAAGTCTTCCCGGATTTTTCAGACAAACTGTAAAATATCTCTGTTTTGACGTTTTATCAAAGTGCAAATCCTGTGTCCTTTGTCCTAGCATTGGTTTTTTAGATAAATGCTCTAAACCATTCCAATTGAGATTGCCCTGACAATTTAAATCATTTAATAACCGGTTTTGTGTTTGTTGTCTAAGATTTTCGATGGTTCCAGATAAAACTATAAACATATTCCATCCCCAGTCAGCCGCCATAGCCATTAAAGCTGCCATATTTGCAGTTTTTCCAGACTGAACATTACCAATAACCAATCCCTTAACTGGTTTCATTTCGGTTGTGTCACTGCTCAGTCTCTTCAAAATCTTTAATGTAGTTCTCTCCATCTCATCAACGATTTCTTCTTTAAAACCACCCTTAATCAATTTTTTTCTATATAACTGCCATGCGGATTGTGGATCTGCTGGTACCGTAACATCATTATCTTCGCCTTCACCCATAATCATAGCCTGACCACTAAGATAATCTATAACCTGTGTCTGTTCTTCTGCCTCTTTTTGTAAGTGAACGAGTTCTTTCCATTCACTGCAACTAACTTCTTTCCAAAAATTCAATAAGGACTGTTCGGTTAGGAATTCTGATAATCCTTCATCATTACCACGCCCCGCATAATCAATCTCTTCCCACTTCATGTTACGATTTCTCGCATTACGAATCCATTCTCTGTGTTGATCATATTCAGGCAAACCAAAATTAGACATATGCATTCCTCCATTGGTATATTTGAAATTTTATCGACAATTTTTTACCTTTTCCATAACCCTATTATAAAACCAGAGTTTTATATCGTCAACTTTGTTTTTTACTTTTCAAGGAGTTGTCTCCAATCAAAAGCGTCTCCAATCAAAATTGCTGGTAAATTAAAATTTAAAAACTGCTCTCACTAACTTTTCAAAAGCAGAAAGCTATTTTAATTTTAACCTTAATTTATTAAATCTTTTTCAATATATACAGGAATTACCATATCTGATAAATGCTCTTCTTTGGTTAATTCCTTAATAACTTCAAAATATATTTTCTGAAGTTCATATTCAGAAAGTTTAACCATTTGTTCTATATGACATTTTTGAGCATAATCTTCATCTCGTGCATCTTTCAGTATCCTAATTGCCTCTAACAATTCTTCTGTAGGTTCTACACTATTTTCCTCAAAATCATCTATTCTTCCATATTTATCATCTGATATGCATTGATAATCCATACACTTAACAGCCAAATCAAATAAATCTTTTCTCATTTTTGCAGAAACTATATCCATATATTTTATCGGATGCTTCAATCTGTAGACATTTTCTGCATATTCTCTAACCTCTTTAATAAAAACAGGAAAACTACTTGCTGTTAAAATATAACGAAATGCTGATTTATATTCGCCGCACATACTGTTTGCTCCAATGCCCATATTTTCACCAGAAGTTATTCCTTTTATAGCTTTTACGGTTTCTTCCTCCAGTCCTAAAAACTTACACACTTTTTCCATTTCAAATGATTCATAATCTGTTTCACCAATAAGATAACCTACTGATACTCCAAAAAAATCTGCCAAATTTGACATTGTTTCATATGAAGGAAACCCTATTGTTTTTCCATTTTCAATTTTACTTCCTACACGCAGCCATCTGCTTATATTTGCCTGCGTTCCGCCTCCGTATTTTTCCTTATATTCTTTTAAGAAGCTTTTTTGAGTATAATTCTTTTCTTTCATCAATTTATACAGGCGATTGCACCAGCATTGCGCCTTATTTATATCATTCATAATATATTTTATCCTCCTAATTTTATTATTTACATCATTTGTATATCATTATTAGTATTTACATTTGTAAGAATAAATCTTAAAATATATCTTGTCAATTCAAAGATTTTTAATCAGGAGGCATCACATGAATGAAAATAATTATATCCAAACAATAGACGAAAACAGCACCCTACAGGACAGCATCATTGAAAATATGTGCCTAAAAGCATTTGAATCCATCTCTGATGCAGAAAATACATCTAAAGAAAAATACATAACGAAAACTATGCTAATTAAATCATCCAACGACATGAGCACCCAAGAAAAGCTAACATCATTGGATAAGAATTACGAACAACGTAATCATGAACGCTGGCAAAATTTACTATATTTTGCCATCATTCCATTTAGCGTATTAGGAGTAGCAGTTGCCAGTCCCATGGCTATGAAAAATGTTCGTAAACTTTTCACAACATAATTCCAAACTTGTATTATGTTTCCATTTTACCATATATTATATAGTCATTTGCTAAAACAATACTTTTCTACACGATGTTATGACAGAGGAATCACCTTCCTCTGCCATTGTTCCAAATCTTATCTCCAGTCTTTTCCTTATCAGCATCTCTATCGACACTCTTATCATAAATCCTCTGAAACTCTTCATAAAGCTCATCCCCATCCAGCTTTATCCCCAGCCTTTTCATTACATCCGAGAACAACCTTATGCTTCCACTTACATCAGCAATATCAAATCCAAATATATCAGCCTTAACAGAATCACTGACATTCTCATAACCATCAAGCTCTGATATCTTCCTGACAATCCAACTAACTTTGTCCACTGGCTCATTTTCTTTAGTTTCCACATATTCACCTTTATCTGTTACGTCAGTAATACTCTCGCCAACTCTTGCAACATTCACATCAGACGAATTATGAATCTCTGGTATTCCTATGCTATCTAAATCAGTCTGTTGTTTTCTCGCACTATCAGTCTGTTCTTTCTGTCTGCCTATTTCATTCTGATTATTGTCTGGATTCACTACCTCAACATTTCTATCAGGCTCAACGACTGTTGCCGTTGCTTTCTCAACCTCAGCCTCCTTTTCCATCCCCGGTATCTCAACATCCCTGTCTGCAACGATTTCTTCTTTCCCAGACACCGCATAATAAGCCGTATACAAATCTTCTTTTATAATGTCATCAGCAAGCTGCAACTGCTTCTTAATCTCCTTTTTCTCCTGCTTCAGTTCATCCAGTTCTTCCTGCACTTCCACATGCCATATCTGATATTCCCGGTACTGCTCTTCATTCTTAATACTGCGTTTCCGACTTGAGCTTTCTCTGTATATCTCATGCTGTCTGTCCTCAATCTGCTGAATCTTTTCTTTCTGCTCACCTATGAAATCCACAAGCTCCACAACACTTTTGATGTCATTATTTACAAGCAGCAGATATTCGTCCTGTAACTGATGAAACCTTTTCAAATCCTCTGTATACTTTGCTCCACCAACTACAAAACGCTTCTGCTCTACAATCCTTAATCTGTATAGCTTTGCATAAAATTTTTTCTGAAATGGGGACAGTTTCACCCTGTGCAATCCCCTGATATCTGACGAATAAAAGTAAGGCTTTGCCATCCAAGGCATATCCACATGATGCCTTAACGTCTCCTCTGAAAACATCTCGTCCAGCTTTGCCAGTTTATGATAATACCGAAATCCCGGTGCCTGCACTTCCATCCACGCATCTTTCTTAAATACATATCCAAGTCTTTTCATCAGATATTTAAAATGCTCCACATTCCCGGCTGCATATGCACACATCTTGGCATCCCTGAGAATTATCTCTTTCATGGACATTTCCTTTTCCCATTTGTCCCTGCTGATATTCTTAGGGTTCCTACTGTACTCTGCTGGCATAATAGTAAGTCCAAGCTCGTCACAATATTTATTTGTGATAGGCTGGAGATGATTCTTCCAGTTGCCTTTCGGTGAATTGTATTTCTTGCTCGTCGTCATGCTGACGCTATTCCAGATAAGATGTCCATGCATATGCTCCCTGTCAGTATGAACCGCATACACAGCCTCATAATCATCACCAAGCACATCCTTCGCAAAGTGCTCCAGCACATACATTGCCTGCTCTGCCGTCACTTTTTCTTCCGGTGAAAACGATATGATCACATGATACCCCTGCCTTTTACCCGTCTTATTAAAAATGTTCTTTGTCTCCTCCATCTGCTCAAATGCCGTATCCGGCAGGCAGTTAATACCGCCCACCAGTACACATTCTTCTGTCTTATCCGGATTCTGGATATATTCCAAAGCATTCTTCAGGTGTGTTGTCGGATTTCTGCCTTCCGATTCCATGATATTTAGGATCTTTGTAATCGCCATACTTCCAGCACCTCCCCGAATGTTTTCTTTACATCATCCAGACTGTTCTGCAGCTTGTCAATGTCGCTGTAATACAACTTCCCCTGTGAATTGCCAAGCTTTACCGCCTGATTAATATTATTTGCAATACCGGCAATAACACGGATTGCTCTTGCCCTGTCCTCAGGATAACTTGTATCTATATTGCCTCCTGTCCGGATTAATTCTCTTATATAGGCACTTGCTGTCATTCCCGTCCGCTTAAGTGCCGCTTTCAGAATATCCATATCTTTCTCTGACAGCTTTACCGATATCTTATAATCTTTCCTGTCAGACTTGTATCTTCTCTTTCCATCTGCCATGCGTTTCTCCCCTTTCGTAATTTTTCAATGCTGTATCAAACCAATCTCTTTTTATCTGTACCATTTCTTTTTCATCCTTTCTGAAAGTTCTGCTTATAGGTTTTGCAAGATGCGGAAAAGGTCGGACCTTTCCCCCAAAAAAATATAATTGCTAACCGCAATTACCATTTTTTTGTCTTGGCAGGAGCTCCTGCACCCGATATATGGCACAAAATATGTGCCAAAATACCGACAGCAAACCGTCCGCCAACTGGCGTCAGTTTGCAGTCAGATATATTTATTTTATACATGAATGACGTCAATCTGCCGTCATTTAGGATTCCATTGTCGTCAATTCGACGTCGTTTGCACATCTTCCTAATCATCATTCAGTCCTTTTAGAAAATTGAATGTCTGACTTGGAATAATGACTTCATCATCAGTTACAGGTACTGTATTATCCTGTGGAACATCATGCGTTGATGCCAAAGCCAGCTCGGGTAATGCTAGTGTTTCCGCCGTGGCAACTCTCGCCTCACACTCTGCCATCAACTTCTCCATTTCCGGCTTCAATGCCCTGGCAACTTCTTCCGCAAACTTCTTTACATCAATCTCTTGCCTATGGGACGCCTTAACCTCTTCCGCCTCTCCATACACTTCTTCATAGGCCAGTTCAATACCTCTCTTGATAAGCTCCGTCTGGTTAGGAAAGCTACCATCCACAAGCATCCTATCCAGCTTTTTAAGGATATTTGCATCCGACTGGCGGTCCATATAGAGACGGCAGCCAAGCCGCCTCTCTCTAAATCCCATTGCCATGTGTACCACCTGCCTTTATGCCATTTGTTTTGCAAGAAACTCATAGCCCTTTGCATTGGCTCTGACATCCGTCACATAAGAAATGTTATCCCCATGTTTTCCAAATCTCTCCATTGCCTTTGCTCCGCCACCCACATAAATAATGTTGGTAAATTCCGTATCGTGCCCGTTCTCTTTCAGAACTCCTTCCACTCTTGCAACAAACTTTTCAAGCGCCTCGTCCATAATCCTTGCATACTTTTCCGGATAATTGCCGCCAAAATTGCTGATATAATCTGTAATCACATTCTCCGAAATCTCCTTGCCAAAAACCTCACTGCTTCTGCTCTTGATTTCCTGAATAACAGAAATCATGGACTCCGTGAAAGTCTCACATTTACTTTCCACTGGAACACCATCCTTCACATGCATGATATCAATTGTCCAGGAACCAACATCCACAATCAGATATTCCCCCTTCATACTGCCAAGCCTGTCTGCCACTGCTGCATAACACTGCGGAAATGCCAGTACATTTTCAATGGTAAAATCATATGCCACATCCTCAAATTTAAAATGCACCGGCTGATTTCCACGTTTCAGATATTTCACGAACTGCTTTCTTACCGTTGCAAACTGTTTTAAAGGAAGTCCGACTCCAAGCACCACTCCGGCACCATTTGGAATATTCCCTGACTGACATTCCTTTGCCAGTGCCGCAAGTGTCAACAGATAATAATCATCATCTGCAAGCTTACTGTCCTTCACACTGTTACGCTTTTCTCCAATCTTATAAAATGCTCCATCATAAACCAGTGTATTAGCCTGAAAGGTAGGCTTTACAGCCTGCCTTTCCACACCATTCTCAAACACATGGTTTGATGTTTTCATTAAATGATTTCCGTGGTCAATTCCCACATAATAAATTCTTTTCTCTTCCATAAACTCATGCCTCCATTCTCTGTGTCTCCGCATGTTCAAACGCGATATTTTCCTTTGCATGTTCCAGACGTACACGCTTGTTGTAATCAATTGTTGCAAACAAATCCTCTGTTACAATCTCATCTGCTGTCATTGCCGCCTGCATGTTTTCCTGAAATGTTACCTGAAATCCTTTTTCTTCCAAAGTATCCAAACCAATTCCTCTTACCTTGCTTATTCCCTGTAAAACAGTGTCATACAGTTGCCATGCATAATTCTCATATTCCGCTGCCTTATCAAAAAGTACCCCTTGCATAAAATACTTGTTATACAGATAACGGTCATTCTCCATCAAAGCTCTGAGATAACGGTGTCCATACTTTCCAAGACTTGCATAACTCTCTGGCTCCGACTCTCCCAAAATCGGATAAAACAATCCATCCACCTCTTTGTACTTAATACCACACTGTTCTGTAATTGTAGGTGCTGCAGTCACCTTTGCTTTTTCTTCCATAAAAAATCCTTTCTGCGCATTGCGCCTTAAAAATATCGTTATTTGCCTTAACGCCAGCCCGCGGAGAGTTACTGCTCTCAAATGTTCTGCCATGCAGAAAATCCTCCTTTCTCATTGCCTCTTGCGAAGCTATGTATAAATGCTGTTCACACCTGACAGTTAAATTATCTGTAACGCCAGAATACACAAAAATCACCATTCCATCCTAATCAACTGCTGCCCTGGCAAACACAAGAAATACTCTTGCAACCAGCCCAAACACCAATAATGTCAGTTTCGCCAGTTCCAGTACACACCGAAGCAGGAACAACACAAGCCATACCATAGCCTTTAAAACATTCAGTAAAACTCTGCCAATAAATTCTAAAATCATAAATTCAACTCTCCTTTCCATCCATCGGGAGCCACCCGCATTGGATATACCTCGTAACCAAATCACTTGTTGATGCGCATTCGCCGAATGTGCTTTCATGCAAGCATGAAGCCCGCCCGGCTCATTTTTGTGCACAAAAAATAGAACTACCTGACTGTAGCTTTCCATCAAATCTTCCGATTCAATTTCAACTCATCATTTAGTCCTATCAGTAAAAATACCTGTTAAGTTTTCCCTTCCGGAGCCAATCCGGACAATTATCACACGGAAACGTCTAGGACCAGGCTTCCGAAGCCCTTGTAAATCCTGGGTTTCTTCCACCTGTCACAAATATACCACGTTCCCCAGTCGCAGATATAAGAAGAGCCCTGTCTTCTCCTGCTTCCAGAATCTTCTTAAGATTTGTAATAAATCCAACCTGCATACTATTTGGTTTTAATCTATATTTTTCAAGGGACACAACCTGATCTTTCCTGGCTATATCTCTCTGATGTTTAATAATTTTATATTGTTCTTTATATTTTTCATAAAATTCATTAAAATCTAAAGCATACTGAGAATTCCACAATTTATTAAACTCAGCAACTATCTCCTTTGCCATCTCTCCCTGCTCGGTTGAGACAAGCTTAGTATTCCACTCCTGATTTCTAGTAAGTGCCGCACTTGTTATATTCGAACTTCCAATGATAATACGATACACTTCATCAGTTTTAAAAATATATCCCTTTGTATGAAAGCCTTCGCCTGCTTCTTGTACATCATACATTTTCAAGGTAATATTTGATAACCCATTAAGCTTCTCTAAAGCTTTAGGTTCACTAAAACTCAAATAATTAGTAGTAAGAATTTCGCCCGGAATATTTTTCTTTTCTAATTCTTTCAACGTCTGAAGTAATGGCGTAATTCCACCCAAAGTAATGAACGCAACACTAATCTGAAACTTATCGCATCTTAAAAGTTCATCTTCAATGGAAGATAATACTTTCTTCCCATCCTTATAATTATTAGATACAAACTGTGGGCTATAAAAGCTGTTCGAAGCAACTGAACCGTCTATATATGCTGTCTCAAATCCTAATCGCAATTCATCCCTTTTATCCATACTGGTACTCCATTTCCACTGACAATTATTATACTAATTATATTATTTATTATGGTTAGTTGCAATGAATGTTTAAATTAAAATTGTTGTTATTTTGTTTTCCTGTTATACTCAGCAATTTAATAATTCTAGAATATAAGTTATTTCTTAATTCACTATCATTTAATGAGTCTATGGAACATTTAACAGGATTCTGCACTAAGTTAGCAAAGTTTATTAAATAATTATATTTACTTTCAATTTCTAATATTTTCAACTCGACATCTCTTCTATTAAAAGGCTTTTTTATATACACTTTTATAGCAGATATTATATCTTTTTCTAATTCTGTTATCAGCTTTTTATTCTTAAGTTCTTCTAAAACACTATTTAAAACAATATCCCTTTCATCCATATTTTTATCCTCCAATCTTGTATATATACTTATACTACTACTCCTCATATACAAAATTTGTCAGATTATGTCGACAATGAATGTTATTTGCAATAATTTGTAAAATTATATTTTTTCTTGATTATTCTTTAAGAATTTAATATGACTGAGTAAAGTCTCACGACTGGAAAAGGATGCTCGTTTCTTTTTTATTTTCACCAATTCTATCTCATAAAAAACAGCACCCCGGCAGTACCCATCTACTGCCGAAGTGCTATCCATTCCATCAATTATTCCATTAAAATCTACCCAAATATACTCATCAGATTGGCCACAACCAGGCCGCCGCCGGTTCCGATGACATAGCCGAGCAGCGCCATCATGATACCGACCGGTACAAGGGCATTTGAGTATGCGCCGGCGAGGACCGGTGCTGTTGCTGTTCCACCGATGTTGGCGAGGGAAGCAACACTGCATGTGAAGATGTCGAGTTTCAATATCTTCGCAAGTGCAATCATTATTGCCACATGGATAAGGAGGATTACGAATCCTGCGAGAAGCCATATTGGGGCATTGCCGACTGCTCCGAGGTCTGCTCTTGAGGCTATTAAGGCAATGACTATATAAAGCATTACATTTGAAATTTCCTCAGTTCCCTTAATCTTGCCAAATGGTGTCAGGGCGAATACGATACCAAGCACTGATACGATAAGGACTGTCCATGTTGTGCTGTCAAAGAATGATAAAAGTGCATTAATCACGCTGCCAAGTTCCATTGAAACTGCCGATACTAAGAGTCCTGAACCGAGCAGAAGAATGATGTTCTGCCATACAAGCGGCTTTGTGTTAGCTTTTGCTTCCTCTTCGAGTGCTGCTCCAACGCCGTCGATTATGCTTGTGTCTGCCTTTGTCCATTTGTTGAACTTCTCGTGATTTCCGATTGCCCACAGAAGGAACATTACATAAAGTGTCGCGCAGATTGAATCCATAACAAGGGCGTAAGCCATTGTTGCTTCGTCAACATCAAGTGCTGCCTGGATTGCGAGCATATTGCCGCCGCCGCCCATCCAGCTTCCGCACAGTGCGCCGAGTGCTTTCCATGAACCTGCGCCTAAGAGCTGGTGGAATATTGCATATGAAACAAAGAATCCAAGTCCGATTGACAAAGTTGCTGCGAAGAAACCGATAAGCATTTTAGGTCCAAGCTTGATGATTTTCTTCAAATCACAGCGAAGCAGCATTATGAAAAGCATCGCATATAATATCGGGTTCTTGACTGATTTGTACACAGCGCTTGTTGCACTAAGGTCCCACACTTTCATTGTGCAAAGCAGCATAAGCCCCAGGTATATAAGTACAATCGGCGGTGCAAAATTAAAGAACACCTGTGCCTTTTTCCCTTTAAAAATCTTAGGTAGATTTACTAATACTGCGGCTGCAAATATAAGTGCCGCAAGGTATAAAAATCCATCTTTTATCATGTATTAACTCTCCTTATGGTTAATATATAGCATATTCTACCCATTTTTCTGTAGTATATAACTAAAATTGCGGAAGTAAATGTGGTGCAATCTGTCGTCACACACTTACTCCCGCAAATTTAGTTATAAACTTTTAAGTATCTCCAGCAGATATTCCCAAGTCCGCTCCACTGAACCCGCGTCCATACACTCATCAGGCGTATGCACACTTTCAAGTGTCGGTCCAAATGATATCATATCTACTCCCGGCATTTTCCCGGCAAGTATGCCACATTCGAGTCCGGCGTGGATTGAGGTCACTTCCGGTTCGTGGCCATACACATTTGTAAAGCTATCAACACATATCTTTCTTAACTGCGAATCACTCTTGTATTCCCACGCAGGATAGTCCGACATTGTGACTACTTTTCCTGACAAATATTTTACAAATGTAGTGACTCTCTCAAGCAATAATTTCTTTCCAGCCGCTGTATTGCTTCTTATAAGATATTTGTACACAAGCTTGTCATCTTCAAGATACGCTGTGCCCAGATTAAGTGAAGTCTGCACCATGCCGTTGATTTCCTGACTCATTCTGTACACACCATCAGGACTTAACCAGAGGGCATATATTACATTTGCAGTGCTCTTGGAATCAAGAACCTTGTCTGCTGCAATGTCTGTCTTTTCAAGCTCAATCTTAGCATATGGCTCTGTCGCGCTGATTTCCTGCATCCACACAGCCTCACTCTCTTTGATGCTTTGTTCAAATGTTGTGGCATCGCAGCTTCTGACACTTACAACTGCCTTTGCTTCTTTTGGAATTGCATTTTCCTTGCCGCCACCTGAAAGCGACACAAGACGGAAATCTGCTGCCCCGCTGGCATGTGAAAGTAATGAAGCAAGCAATCTTATAGCATTAGTGTGCTGTTTGTGAATCTCAACGCCGGAATGACCTCCGGCAAGCCCGCTTATCTTAACTTCGAAGCATACCGAACCATTCTGCACATCAATTGCACCATCTGCCACCCAGTCCGCAGCATCCTCATACACAACCGGAATGTCACACTCAGCTCTTACACCACCAGCACAGCTTACATACAATATTCCCTCATTTTCAGAATCAATATTGATAAGCCTCTTTGCTGTAAGTTCAGAAGTGTCGAAGTCTCTTGCGCCAAGCATTCCAATCTCCTCATCACTCGTAAGCACTGCCTGTATAGGAGGATGCGCAATCGTATCCGAAGCAAGCACTGCCAGTATAAATGCAACAGCAATTCCATCATCAGCGCCAAGAGTTGTGCCGTCAGCCCATACCATCTTACCATCGGTGCAGGCCTTAATGCTCTGTACACTCATGTCAATATCGCAATCCGGCTCTTTCTCACACACCATATCAAGATGTCCCTGCAAAATCACAGGCTCACAGTCCTCATATCCAGAAGAACCAGCCTTAAATATAACAACATTATCAGACGTATCCTTCCTTGCCTTAAGCCCATGCAACTTAGCAAACTCCAGACAATAATCCGCAATCATCCCGGTATTCCCAGAACCATGCGGAATAGAGCATATTTTTTCAAAATAAGAAAACACCTCACTAGGTGACAATTCATTTAACTTCATAAAAAGCCTCCTAAATCAAATAAACACATCACAGCCAGCCCAGCACCTGAAGTGCAACGACCAGGTGCGTCCGTCTGCCACACCTGCCCCGAACACGCACCGTGAATAAAATCATATTTCCAATCCAGCATATATAGCCACTGCGGCTGGGACAGTGCAGGGTGTACGCCTGAGTCTGGCAAGCTGTGCAGAAGTTAATGCCGCCATCTGAAAAAGTTCAGGGTGTGAAAGCTCGTTCAAGCGAAGCGCGTTTGCTTTCGCACCCTGTAAAAAACTCTGCAGATGGCGGCATTTACTACTGCTAAGCGAAGACAGTCCGAAGGTGTACACCCTGCTCTGCCCCAGCCGCAGACCGGTCTACACATACCTTATCGAAAAATGATTCTATTTCACATGCAATATCTCATGAGCCCTATGTGACAACGGTTTCTCAAAATACTCCTCATAGCACTGCTTAACCGATGGATTCTCATGTGAGAATCTAAGATTATCGCGCTTATCAAGCCCGTACAGCACATAACGTCGCTCCTCAACCATCTCAGCGTCTTCCTTGTAAGGCTGTCCGCCACCGTTGATACAGCCGCCCGGACAGGACATGATTTCAACGAAATCATAGTGAACCTCGCCCTTCTTAATAGCATTCACCAAACGTCTTGTGTTGCCAAGTCCGCTGGCAACAGCCACATTTACAGTTGTCCCATTAAGGTCAAATGAAGCTTCCTTCCAGCCCTCAAGACCTCTCACTGACTGGAACGCATCCGCATCAGGATTATTTCCTGTCACAAGATAGTAAGCACTTCTGAGTGCCGCCTCCATAACACCGCCTGTTGCACCGAATATAACGCCAGCACCTGTTCCTTCACCTAAAGGATTGTCGAACTCGTCCTCATCAAGTTCTTCCGGCTTTATGAAAAATGCTTTGAACATTCTTTCAACTTCTCTTGTTGTAAGAACTGCGTCAACATCTTTGCCTCCGTCCCATGTACACTCGTCCTTTTTTGCAAGACAAGGCATGATTGATACACAGAATATCTTCTCCGGGTCAACCCCAAGCTTTTCTGCATAATACGACTTTGTTATTGCACCAAACATTTGCTGTGGTGACTTTGCTGTTGAAAGTCTGCCTGCCATCTCAGGGAACTCGCTCTTTACGAATTTCACCCATCCTGGACAGCATGATGTGAACATTGGAAGTCCTGACTCCTTGATTTCTGGAAGCCTTTCAAGAAACTCGCTTCCCTCCTCCATAATTGTCATGTCTGCTGCAAATGTTGTGTCAAATATATAATCAAATCCTATTCTTCTAAGTCCTGCAACAAGTCTTTGTGCTGTCGCATATTCCTTAGACATACCAAAATCTTCGCCCCATGCTGTTCTTACTGCTGGTGCAATCTGTACTACTGTAATGATATCCTCATTTTCAATTGCATCAAGCACGATTCCGACATCGTCTCTTTCTGTAAGTGCACCTACAGGGCAGTTGCTTACACACTGACCACAAAGTGTACATGCAGTCTCCGCAATGTTCTTGTTTGCACGCACATTTACAGTTGTACGCGAACCTGTATTTACAACATCCCATATGTGCATTCCCTGAATATTATCACACACTTGCACACAACGCATACATTTGATACATTTCTGGGCATCTCTGATAAGTGGAAATGTTTTATCCCAATTATCTTTTTCTAAGATTGAATCATATGGCATCTCTGATATATTAAGTTCATTTGCAATTGACTGTAACGCACAGTTACCACTTCTTATACATGTACCACATTTGTAATCATGCTGTGAAAGTATGAGCTTGACATTAGTCTTTCTGGTTGTACGCACTTTTCTTGAATTAGTGTAGACAACCATGCCTTCTTCTACGAAGTTATTACATGCTGTAACACATCTGTCAGTACCCTCTACTTCAACAACACATACACGACATGCACCAATTGCGTTGACTTCTTTGAGATAACAGAGTGTAGGTATTGTCTCTCCTATTGTTTTGGCAGCTTCAAGAATGGTAGTTCCTTCTTTTACTGATACAGCTTTACCGTTAATTGTTAAATTTACCATTGTTTCTCTCTGCCTCCTCTGAATGAACCAAATCCAAAATGATCACATCTTAAGCAGCGTCCAGATTCCTGACATGCTTCCTCGCATGAAAATCCATATTCAATAGGTTCAAAGTCTTTCTTTCTGTCTGCGGCATCACGCAGTGCAACCTCAACTCGTCCGCAAGGTACCTTGTCCTCATATCCGGCATAAGGTATCTCTACATCTGAAGTTATCTCGTGATGGTAGCCAAGATATTCATCAATGTTGGCTGCCGCAACCTTTCCGGCTGCTATAGCCCTGATTACTGTTGCAGGTCCTGTTACGCAGTCTCCTCCTGCAAATATTCCTTTACGTTCTTTAATCTCACTTGTATCAAGTGCCTCAATTGTTCCTCTCTTGACTGTAACGCCATGCTCCTCAAAATATCTTGTTTCGATACCCTGTCCGATGGCAACTACAATAAGGTCGCAAGGAATAAGAACCTCGTCCTTAGCTGCAGTCTTAGGTGATGGTCTGCCACCTTTTATCCTGCTTATCATCTGTGGCTGAACCCATAAACCAACTGCTGCGTCATTTTCATCTTTCTCTATTCTAACTGGTGACATAAGTTCAAGAACATCGCAGCCCTCCGCCTCTGCACCTTCAACCTCTTCCGGAAGTGCCGTCATGTCGGCTTTTCTTCTTCTATATACAATGCTTACTTTCTCAGCACCTAATCTTACAGAAGAACGTGCAACATCCATTGCTACATTTCCACCGCCAATAACAACCACTCGCTTGCCGGTATAGTCAGGCATTTCATCATCACCAATTGCACGAAGCATTTCTACTGCTGATGTTACGCCTGTTGTAGCATCCTCACCATCAATTCCAATCTTCTTGTCTGCATGTGCTCCGATAGAAATGTATACTGCATTATATTCTTTATTAATATCCTCAAGCGTAATGTCTGTTCCTACGCTTATATTTTTCTTAACTTCTATTCCTGTAGACAATATAGCGTTAATCTCCGCATCCAGCTTTTTTCTTGGAAGTCTGTAGTTAGGAATTCCATATCTTAACATTCCACCAAGCTGCTTTCTCTGCTCAAATATAGTAACCTTATGTCCCATAAGAGCCAGATAATATGCGGCACTGAGTCCTCCCGGACCACCACCGATTATTGCAACCTTCTTACCTGTTGGCTCATTACATGCCGGAACCGGAACATCACCGGCATTATCAACTGCCATTTTCTTAAGTCCCCTGATGTTGACTGGCGCGTCAATAAGTGTTCTCTTACATCTGTTTTCACATGGATGCTCACAAATGTATGCGCATGTTGTAGGCATTGGATTGTCTCTTCTTATAAGACGAACCGCGTCTGCATATCTGCCTTCATGCACAAGTGCTATGTATCCCGGTATATCTACTCCTGCCGGACATGACTTCACACATGCAACCGGCTGGTTACTGTTACATGAACAAAATCCCCTCTCAATATGTGACCTGAAATCATCCTCGCAGCCATCAATACATTTTAGTACAAGCTTTGCTGCCTCATATCCGATTGCACAGTCAGCGGAATAATAGATTCCCTCTGCTGTAAGCCTGATAACATCAAGAGTTTCCTCTGTTGCGTTACCATCAAGCACATCATCAAAAAGTCTCGCAAGCTGTCTGAGTCCCACACGGCATGGGACACATTTGCCACATGACTGTGCAAGACACATTTTTATAAATGACCTCGTAAGGTCAATAGTACACAATCCCGGTGGACTTGCTACTATTCTTCTCTCTAAATCCTGATATAAAGACTCCATTGTAACCTGAGCCTTATCCTTAGTAATAATTGTTAATCTGCTCAATTCCCGCTCCATTTCTGCATATTGCGTATGTCGTATTGCTGCTTGCCAGTATACCGCTAGGCAGTTCCATGTAACATTTTACACAATATATGTTAATTTGAAAAGGAAGGTTATTTTTTTCACACAATAACCTTCCCTTCATCCATTACTTATGGTCGCACTTCATGCACTGGCTCGATTCTTTGTCAGTTTCTTTCTTGTAAAATGCGCATGACCAGTCGCATATACTTTGCAATATCGGCATTACAGATAAGCCCTTTTCCGTAAGTGAATATTCAACTCTTGGCGGAATCTCGTCATATGATTTCCTTGAAACAATATCGTCAGCAATCAATGCTTTTAATGTTGTTGAAAGAACTGCATCTGTAATATTCACCAGTTCTGCCCTTAACTCACTATATCTTAATGTCTTCTTATCCGCCAGAACACATATAACTCTTGATTTCCATTTGCCTCCAAAGACTTCCAGGCCGTATTCCAATGGACATCTGATATCTGATTCTAATTTCTTGTGATACATAAATTCTCCTTATTTCACTTTTTGAATCTGCCCCTGAGCATTCCATTATAATATCACGTTATCAAGATTTTTCAAAGCTGCTATTGGTTTTGTTAGTGACTTATTAAATTAAAACCTGTTTCAGGCTGATATTTTCTATAATCTCCTCGCAGCAGCATTTTACTTTATTATACATTTAAATGCCCCGGTGACTCTAAATATGTCACCGGGGCTATATGCAGTGTTCTTGTAAGTTAATTGATATCTATACGCCTGAATAAGCTGCAAATCCAGCATCTATTGGAAGTACTACACCAGTTATTGCACTTGCAGCCTTATCGTCACAAAGGAATAATACTCCACCTAACAATTCATTGCTGTCAACGAATCGACCCATAGGGGTTCCATTAAGTATCTTTTTAGATCTCGCTGTTGGTGTTCCATCTTCATTAAACAATAAAGATCTGTTCTGATTAGATACTAAGAAACCTGGTGCTATTGCATTGCATCTGATTCCTGAATTAGCAAAATATGTTGCCAACCACTGTGTAAAGTTGCTTATTGCAGCCTTTGCACCTGAATAAGCTGGAATCTTTGTTAATGGAATATATGCATTCATTGATGATATGTTAAGAATGCAGCCTGATTTGCTTTCAACCATATCCTTTGCAAAGACCTGTGTTGGAATCAGTGTTCCCTGAAAATTAAGTTTGAAAACAAAATCCACTCCTGACGAATCAAGTTCAAAGAATGTTTTCATACCTTCCTTAGCCTCGTCCTGATACTCATTATCTGTAGTTGCTCTAGGATTATTACCACCAGCCCCATTAACAAGAATATCGCATTTTCCATATACTTTGATTATTTGCTGGTGTACATCTTCCAGCATTTCTGCATCCAGCACATTTGCCTTAAATCCTTCACACTGAAATCCTTCTGTTTTGATTTCATCTGCCAGACTTTTAACTGCCTCTTCATTAAGATCTAATGCAGCTACTTTTGCGCCTGCCTTTGCAAAAGCTCTTGCCATATCTGAGCATAATACTCCACCTGCTCCAGTTACGACTACTGTTTTTCCTGTATAATCAACATTTAAAGGTAAATCAAACATACAATATATCCTCCTGATATTATTAATACTCAATTTTTCCACCATTTGCTTCTATGAGTCCGTTAATATATGCACTTCCCAGAGCCCTGTCAAAAAGTCCATATCCAGGCTTGCCTGTTTCGCCCCATATCATACGTCCATGATCAGGTCTGAAATATCCTGTAAATCCAGTTTCCACAAGTGCCTTAACAATAGCATTCATGTCCAGACTTCCTTCTCTTGACAGATGTCCTGATTCTTCAAATGATGTATCTGGCAAAATTCTGACATTTCTAAGATGCATAAATCCTATTCTGTTCATTTCAGAATATTTTCTGACCATTGCCGGAATATCATTTTTAGGTGAACAGCCAAGTGAACCTGTACAGAAACACAATGTATTAGATGGGCTATCCACAATTGAAAGATATCTGTCTATATTTTCTTCACAAGTAATAACTCTTGGAAGTCCGAATATTGGATATGGTGGATCATCCGGATGAAGTGCCATTACTATTCCACAGCTTTCAGCTACTGGAATTACTTTTTTCAGAAAATATTCTATATTTTCCCATAATCCTTCTTCACCAAGTTCTGAATATTGTTTTATTAATTCCCTTACCTCGTCCTGTGTATAACTTGAATCCCATCCTGGAAGATGAATATCTTCCTTAAGTGGATCAAGCCCTTTTAACTGTTCCCAGTACATTACAAGACTTGTTGAACCATCTTCTGCTGCCTTATCAAGCTGTGTTCTTGTCCAGTCAAATACCGGCATAAAATTATAAGTTACACATTTCACTCCATATTTAGCACATCTTCTTATTGACTCACAGTAATTGTCAATGTGTCTGTCTCTTTCTTTTGTTCCCAGCTTAATATCTTCTGTTACAGGTATTGATTCAACAACATCAAATACAAGACCATTAGCACTACACTCATCAGCAATATGTTTAATGCTTTCTTCTGGCCACACTTCGCCTGGCTTAACATCATATACTGCAGAAACGATAGAACGCATTCCTGGTATCTGTCTGATATATTCCAATGTTACCGGATCACTGTCTCCATACCATCTAAATGAACTTTTCATTGTATCAGCTCCTTTTCTTGATTTTATCTTATAACAATCCCATAAACTGTGGTACTGCTAATGACAATGCTGGAACAAATGTTACTAACATAAGAAGCACTATCAATGCAATAAAGTAAGGTATTAGCTTTGGAGTTACTTTTTCAATAGACACCTTTCCAATTCCACATCCTACAAACAATACTGAACCAACCGGAGGTGTTACATTTCCGAGGCACATATTAAATATAAGCATTACACCAAACTGTATATCTGTCATTCCAAAGCTTCTTGCTATAGGAAGGAAAAGTGGTGTAAATATTAATATTGCAGGTGTTATATCCATAAACATACCAATTACCATCAAAATAAGGTTCATAAGTACGAATATAACCACTTTATTAGTCGAAATACCAAGTAATGCATTACTTATTGCTGCTGGTACACCTGAATATGCCATAACAAATGACATTGCAGATGATGCTGCTATAAGGAATAAAATTATTCCTGATGTTTTAGCTGAATTTTCCAATATTTTCAGGAAGCTCTTAAATGTAATGCTCTTATATATTATTGAAAGTACAAGGCAATATAATACCGCAACTCCTGCACCTTCTGTAGCTGTAAATATACCTGATACAATACCACCGATTACTATAATAATAAGTAATAATGATGGAATTGCACTCCATACTGTTTTAGCTATTGATACTGACTTATCTCTGCCTGTTGCTTTAATTCCAAGCTTTTTAGCCATTACAAAAGCAATTACCATACATACAACTCCCATAAGTATACCAGGAACATATCCAGCCATAAATAATGTTGATATTGATACACCACCAGCAACTGTCGAATAAACAATAAATGCTGATGTAGGTGGAATCAGAAGTCCTGTAGGTGCTGAAACTATATTAGCTGCCGCTGAAAATGCCGGATCATAATCCTGTTCCTTTTCAATAGGACTGATACAACCACCAATTGCTGATGCTGCTGCTACTGATGAACCAGATAATGCACCAAACAGCATATTTCCAAGGATGTTAGCCTGCGCAAGATTACCAGGAATCCTGCCTACAAAAAGCTGTGCAAAATTTACAAGTCTTTTAGCAATTCCACCATTGTTCATAATATTACCAGCAAGAATAAACAAAGGTACCGCTAACAAAGAAAAACTTTCAACGCCTGAATTCATCTTCTGCATAGTTATAAATGTTACCTGATCCCATGACAGTGAGGACAAAGCTGTTACAATTGATGAAACTATAATACTTACTGAAATAGGAACACCTGCAAATAATAATATTCCAAAAACAACAAACAATAATACTGTCGTTAAAGCTATACTCATAGATTTCTCCTCCTTCCTATTCCTCTTTCTTTATCATTTTGCCTGTAATATCTTCGTAAAGATTAATAATCTGAGCTATTGCTATAAATATTCCTGATATTGGTGCAATGGCATATACAAGCGAACGTGGAACTCCAAGTAATGCTGAAAATTCCTGCTTTGCTGAAACTGCAAGCATAAAACCACCAATCACAAATACAAGTATTGCAAGTGCTAATATAAGTCCATCAATAAATACACTTAATACTTTCTGTGGAACTCCCTTAACCTTATCTTTTACCAAAGTCAAAGCCATATGATCTCTTGTAAAGAATGCCAGGGCTGCACCTATAAACGCTGTCCACATAAGTGAATACTTAACAAGTTCCTCTGTGAATGCCGCCGGATTGTCTAATACATAACGTGTGAATACCTGCCATAATACCAGCACAGTCATAAACGAAAGCAATACAGCACTGGCAACTGATAGTATCTTACTCATAACCTTTCTTATATTTGCCATAACATTCTCCATAATCAGTTCCCCTTTCTTACTTTCTCTATTGTACTAAGTAAAGAATCTACTCCAGGATACTTATTTCTATATGATGTAACCATATCAGCAGTAGCCTCTCTGAACGCCTCCTTATCTACATCGTAAACAAATTCTACGCCCATTCCTTTAGCTTCTTCCACTGCTTCATCAATAGCCTGATCCCACATAACCTTGTGCGCATCAGTTGCATCATATGCACATTCAAGAATAATCTTCTGATCCTCAGGCTCTATGTTATTCCATATCTTAGAACTCATAACCATAACATCAGGTATCATTGCATGCTGGTCTACTGAGTAAACCTTACATACTTCACCATGTTTTCCTGTAGTAAGGGCTGTTTCATTATTTTCTGTTCCATCAATAATGCCTGTAGATAATGCTGTATATACATCACCATATGACATTGCAACTGGTGTTCCACCAAGTGCAGAAAGCATATCTGTCTGTGATTTCATATCCTGTACTCTTATCTTTGTTCCAACTAAATCCTGCGGAGTTCTAATTGCCTTATCTTTAGTATAGAAAGATCTGGCTCCTGATGTAAAATATGTAAGTGTTACAAAACCATCTTCTCCTGTTGATAAAAAGAAATCTTTCATCTCCTGCGAATCCATAACATCATAAAAATCCTGAGTATCATTAAAGATATATGGAAGTCCAAATGTATTAAATGCATCATTATATGTTGCAAGTCCCGGAGCAGATACCTTTGTCATGGCTATAACTCCCGCCTGAAGCTGCTCAAGGTTTTCTGTTTCTGAACCAAGCTGACCATTAGGAAAGATTTTTATAATTATTCTTCCATTAGTCTTTTCCTTTACCTCATCTGCAAATTTAGTCATTGCAATATGTACTGTATGACTTTCTGACAATCCATGTGCTAATGTAAGAATCATTGGATTATCGGCTGTTGCGTTCTTGCTTGATGTCATACTATTATTGCCACATCCTGTTAAAGGAAGGATGTTGACAATTACAAGAACACATGCAATCATTAATGCTCTCATTTTTTTACCCATTGTATACCTCCTTTTGTAACTCAATTACGTTACATACCTATCATATCAAACACTTCAAATGAAATAGTTACTTTGTGATTCTTCTTTGGATTAGGATATTTTACCTGCACTGATTTAAGGCTCTGGCTGTAATACCATCCATAATCAGCCTGCTCATATTTACCTCTGTTAAGATAATGTGGCATTTCATTTCCATCTAACAACACATAATATGGTGCTTTCTCTCTATGAATTACGTCAAGTTCCATATTATCGATTGTATTACAGTAATCACCTTCATATGTAAATGTTATATCTGTCTTCGCACCTGCCTTTACTTCTATAAGAGTCTTCAGGTATTTTCCCTGCTTGTAATCATTAGTTTTTCCGTCATCATCATACATTGTAAATGATGAGTCTGTATCTGGAGCCATAATCACATGTAATGAATCAATCTTGTCATTCATAAGGTTGTTAATTTCATTACCGGCCATTGGAATAATTGCACCACTCTTTATAAACATTGGAATTGTGTCAATCTCAACCGGTACCTCAACTGTCTGCCCCATTTTGTATTCCTGTCTGGTCTTAAAATCATAAAATCTTACATTCTTATTCTCAGATTCAGGAAGATATACCTTTCTTATCTTTTCTCCCTTTTCAACAACATTTGCAACAAGAATTGAATCACCCCACATAAAATCAATTCCTTCATTATATGTGGCTGTATCATTCTGAAATGCCATAAACATAGGTTCCATAATTGGAAGACCTTTTGTAGCTGCCCTGTATTCAAGCGAATACAGATAAGGTGATAATCTGTATCTTAATCTGATAGCATCAATGATGTATTGTTTCATATTTGTATACATCCATGGTTCTGTAACCGTATTATCAGTATTAACTGAATGAATTGAGAATCTTGGCATAAACACACCATTCTGTACCCATCTGACAAACAACTCAGGCTCTGGTGATTCTCCATAAAAACCACCTACATCACTACCGATATTAGCAACACCACTCAATCCTTCCCCAAGCATTGTCGCTATATTATATTTAAGTGCATCCCAGCATGTTAAATTATCTCCTGTCCATACCTGGGCATATCTCTGAATACCTGCATGTCCTGAACGGCACACTGAAAATGGTCTTACCTCCGGATTATATTCATTAATAGCTTCATTCGATAGCTGGCACATTATATTACTCATTACAGGTTTAATTTTACCTATTGTACTTCCCTTGCCTTCATAATAAACCTTGGCATCCTTGTCAACCATTGAGTCATATTCACAGTTATCATTCCAAACTGATTCGCATCCATACTGCAGCAATCCTTCTGTAAGGTATTCTTTCCAATGCTTTCTGGTTGCTTCTTTAGTGAAGTCAACAAACACTCCTGTTCCACCCCACCATGTTCCTTTTCCTGGCACATCTTCCACGCTGTCATATACAAACATATCCTTTTCCTTCATATCTTCAAGATACGGATGTACAAGAAGCATCCCAGGCTTTACATTAGGTGAAACAACAACTCCATGTTCTTTCATTTTAGTAAACCAGTCTTTTGGATCTTTAAATCTTTTATTATTCCATGTAAAGCTGCATCTCTTAATTCCTTCTTCTGTCTCAACTGCACAATAACCTGATGAAAGCTGAAAACCATCAATTGGAACTCCTTCTTCTTTAACTGTCTCAATAAATCCAAGTATTGCATCATCGCAGTCTGCTGGCAGCTCTGGATAATACATTGATGAGCCAAGATATCCTAATGCAGCTTTTGGAAGCATTATTGATTTACCAGTCAGATCTGTGTATCTTTCAACTACATTTTCAATGGATGGTCCTGCAATAAGGAATAAATCAATATCCCCTGCATCGGCTCTGAATGAAGAATATCTATGCCAGTAGTTGCGTTTTTCTCTACCCATATTAAAGTCACATTCTGAAGTTGAATGATAGAAATAACCAACTGCTTTCTTGGTTGATGCTGAAAGTTTAATATAAAAAGGAATATGCTTATACAATGAATCTGTTTCCTTTGGGTTATATCCCATTGCATCTCCTGGAGCCATATTCATATATTTTTCAGCTTTATTAATTTCTCCTCCTTTTTCGCCGAAACCATAGAAATAATCATCTGCCTCTATCTGACTTGTATGTATACGTCTTTTATTTGAATCTTCTCTATATGCCAGATCAACAATATCTGCATGGAGTAATGTTCCATCCATATCATATACACAGATTCTGAATGGATTTTTCTCAATCTCCACTCTTAATTTTCTACCTGAAATAACTGCTTTTTCATCACCATCTTCAAGCTCTGATTCTGCAACATCAATTTTTTTACGATAATCCTTTAATAATTCATCTGTTCTGGACTCCCATGCTGTCTGAACGAGACTATATGATGCCTCATCCCAGTCACCGTCGAATCCAGCTCTTATACGAATTATATCGTCTGTCAGATACCATAATCTAATCTCCACCGCATTCGTTTTAACTGAATAATAGTTGTCAATTGCTGTAACATTTTCTGCTCTGTAACAAACCTTCATATGTTCTCCTTTCTCAAATTTTTGTTAACTTTATAACAATATCTTATCCATAATAAGCATTGTATTCTATACATATCTTGACAATTTCTAACGATTATTTTACATTTCTTGCACAAATTAGTTTTGTTTAGTATAATGTATTATATTTTTTTAAGTATATTAGTATATATCATGGGGGGATTTTATGAAAGATACAGCACAATGCAATATGGCTTTAGGCAATTCCATGTCTGCAGCATATATCTCAAGTGTTAATGACAATATGTCTCAATCACATTTTCATGATTATTTTGAATTGTATTTCCTGGATTACGGAGAAAGATATCATTACTGGAATGACAAGATATTCAAACTGCAGTCAGGCGATTGTATTATTTTCCCTCCATATACCATGCATCGCTCATATAGTGATAAAGATTGTACATTTTCACGTATTGTTCTCTATTTCCGTCCAGATATAATTACATCGGAAAAGTTACGCACCGCTCTTTACAATTCAGACTCCTTTTATACTCCTACCACTGAAAATCTCAAAAATTTTCGCAGGCTTATATATCTTTTCTTAGAAGCACAAAGTAAAGCTTCAGAGTTCAGATATGAATATATGGCAGCACTTACTAACCTGATTCTTACTATGGTTGTAGAAATGAAGCCAAATAAAAAGTCCCTGGCACAACAATCACGAACAACACAGATTATAGATTACATAAACAATAATTATGAACATGATATTTCCCTTCAGAATCTTGCTGATATGCTTCACATCAGTGAATATTATTTATGCCGTGAATTTAAAAAGAATACTAATCGTACAATAACTGACTATATTAAAAGAACAAGGATAATGAATGCAGAACGCTTTTTTATTGAAACAGACAAAAATGTGACAGAGGTTGCAACCATGACAGGTTTTTCAAACCTTACACATTTTTACAGAGTATTCAAAGATATTACAGGATATTCCCCTTCTGAATATAGAAAAAAAATAAAAACTACTCTAACATAAAACAATCAACTAGTTTTATGTTAGAGTAGTTGCCAAATTTCATTATGTTCTATCGGTTCTTACCTAAACCTTTCAATTAATCTTCTTGCCATACTTCCTTAGCCATGTTGAATACAGCCCATGCCTTTGGCCATCCCGCATAAAATGCTACATGAGTGATAACAGCAGCAATCTCCTTTGCTGTAACACCGTTATTCTTAGCATTTTCAAGATGATACTTAAGTGATGTATCTGTCACGCCTGATGACATCAGCGCAACTACTGTGATTATGCATCTTGTCTTTAAATCAATATCTTCGTTGTTCCAGTTCTCCCCGAAAAGCACATCATCGTTAAAATGTGCAAACTCCGGTGCAAACTCTCCCAACGCATTTTTTCCTGCTGTCTGTACAATCTTAGCCATTGTAATCCTCCATTCCTGCCATATAAGACACTATCCTAATCTGTTATATTCTTCATCAGTTACAGGCTCACACCATTCATTACTTGTATTCTCTCCCGGAATCTCTGCAGCAATATGTGAAAACCAGCTGTCCTTCTTAGCCCCATGCCAGTGCTTAACTTCTGGTGGAATTGCGATTACAGTTCCCGGCTCAAGGCTTACAGGCTCCTTGCCCTCTTCCTGATACCAGCCCTCTCCAGCTGTACATATAAGCATCTGTCCGCCGCCCTTTGTTGCATGATGGATATGCCAGTTATTACGGCATCCCGGCTCAAAAGTCACATTTGCAAGAAAAAGCCCGCACTTAGGATCTGTCAGCGGATTCAGGAAAGAATCACCAATAAAATACTTAGCATATGCTGTATTTGCCTGACCTGTTCCGAAAACATTCTGCTTTTCAAAATCATCCTTATCCATAAATTTCATGATAATAACACCTCTTCTTTCATAAAAATGTAAATTATTTGATACCTGTATGATACGACTTGAAGTTAGCTTTAGGGCAAGAGGTTTATGAGATTTTATATAAATTTTTGCACAAATGTGATGTCTGGTCATGTGATGTCTGGTCTTACGCTCTTGTGCGCCGACTTGCGTTTTGGACTTTCTCCTGCCTCCCCTCCACTTCAAAGTCCATTCTGCCACTCTTTGCACTAGTCAACAAAAAGTAGACATCACTTTATATTTTTATACATCATTTAATGAGCATAATACTCCCTATACTGTTTTG